>Ga0210406_10002295_pt1 | contig 22079 bp, 20 predicted proteins | sample IncBWC30MmetaG_FD_155454 | JGI IMG/M metagenome (GOLD analysis project Ga0210406, IMG submission 155454) | Forest soil microbial communities from Barre Woods Harvard Forest LTER site, Petersham, Massachusetts, United States - Inc-BW-C-30-M | ecosystem: Environmental > Terrestrial > Soil >...
GAGCAGAACACCTTTGCATTCAACGGGCGGTTCAACCAGCAGCGCTACGTCAACATCTGGCCGCGACCGGTGCAGAAACCGCACCCGCCGGTATGGATCCCCGGTGGCGGCTCGGTCGAGACCTGGCAGTGGTGCGCCAAGATGGATTACGTCTACGCCTATCTCTCATATTTCGGCTACAAGGACGGCCGCGCCACGATGCAGGGCTTCTGGGACGAGATGGCGCGGCTCGGCAAGGACCGGAATCCGTACCGCGCCGGCTTTCTGCAATTCGTCGGCGTCGCCGAGAGCCGCGAGGCGGCGATGCGGCTCTACCGCGAGCCTGCGGAATATTTCTATGGCCGCTGCCTGCGCGTCGATCCGCGCTGGGCGATGCCGCCCGGCTATATTACCGAAGCAACGCAGCGCGCCGGCATTATCGGCCAGATCGGCCGCGCCGCGAGCCTGCAGGCCCGCCAGCAAGCCCGCGCAACGACGCAAATGGAGGACATCGTCGAGCGCGGCTATGTGATCATCGGCTCGCCCGAGGAGGTCGTCGAGCAGCTTACCGAAGTGGCGACCGACCTCAATGTCGGGCATTTGATGCTGTTGCTGCAATTCGGCAGCATGGGCAAGGAACTGGCCGCCTACAACACCAAGCTGTTTGCCGATCGGGTGCTGCCGCAGCTGAATGGGCTCTTCGGCGAATGGGAAGACCGCTGGTGGCCGCAGCCAATGTCGCGCCCCGAACGCGCCCAAGTCGGCCCGTTCCAAGCGGCGTTGGCGGCCGAATAGAGAACCGCCTACGAATTGAGGCAGTGCTTCGGAATGCCGTGCTCGTGCTGCTCCAGGCCGGGGCCGTCGTAGGGGACACCCTCATCGGGATCGCTGTTCACCTTGGTGATCTCGTCCACAATCGGCGGCTCCTTCGGGTCACTGCCGGTCAGGATCGTGCCGCCGGACACGATTTCATTGCGGTGCGGCCAGAGCATCTGAAACCGCTCCATTTTACGATCTGTCCCGCCGTGAACGTAGACCGTAGCGGAGAGCAGGAAACGGCGATCGGCGATCTTTGAGCCGACAACCTCGTGTGTCTGCGCCCAGATCACGGTCTCGCCGCGGAACCACGCATTCAGCGCTGCCGTATCGTCATGCTCGCCGTCGCCCCATAAGGCCGGAGGTGCTGCCGCGCAATCCGACCGCTCCTCGGCCATCGCATGGGAGACCACCAGCAAAGCCACGAGAAGTGCGGCGACGGCAATGCGCGTCATGATGGGGCCCCGGGATGCGGACTAGACTATCAGAAGCTGCTCTACGCGAGGCGGGATCGACGGAAACTCTCCCACAGAGTGACTGTGCATGCAATGTTCATCCATGCGTAAGCCTGTGAGGAAAAGCACGTCTTGATGGAAAACGACCATATTCTATTGCTCCGCCGCGGAGCAGAGGCCTGGAACGCATGGCGGACGGCAAACCCGTCGCTTCGTCCGGAGCTGCGCGGGGCGAACCTCAACGGCGTCAACCTCAGCGGCTTTCTGCTTCGTGGCGCCGACCTTGGCGAGAAATCTCGGCCGTGTGAATCTCGCCGGCGCAATGGTCGAGGGCGCTGATCTAGGGGGCGCTGATCTTAGCGGCGCGAACCTCAGCGGGCTAATCTCGGCAAGGCGAACCTCAGCCATGCCAACTTCAGTAGGGCGAATTTCAGCGGAGCGCATCTCAGCGCAGCCGATCTCCAGGGAACAAACCTCAGCTTGACGAATTTCACCGGTGCCATTCTGTCCGACGCCAATCTGACCGGGGCGAGGCTGAGTGGAGCACTGCTCAGGGGGGCAAACCTCGGCGGGGCGAAGCTCACCTCGGCCAACCTCAGCGAAGCGAACCTGAGAGCTGCATATTTGAGCGGCGCAACCCTCGATCGAGCAAACCTCCGCGGCGCCGATCTCGGCACCGCAAATCTGATCGGCGCGAGCCTGATCGCCGCAAACCCCAGCCTGGCCGACCTCGCCGGCGCCAGCCTCAACAGAGTAAACCTCGATAATGCGGACCTCAGTGGAGCAAACGTCACCGGGACGAACTTCAGCCTGGCAAATCTGAGCAATGCGCAATTGACCGACGTGGGTATGGCGGCTGCGCGCGATGCGCGGACGCTATCTCGGTGTCCGCGGTCTCGATTCGTGCTTCGGCAACGCCATCTTCAAGCGTGCAGCGGCCGACCAGGACTTCCTCGACACACTGGAAGTCCACCTGAAGGCCTCCCGCCGCATGGCTCTGTTTCGGGCGTGGGGAGTGATCGATTACGGCCGCAGCCTGCTCCGCGTCGCGGCGATCTCGTCCGGTCTGGCCGCGGTCGATGGCGCGATTTATCGGCTCTTTTCCCACGTCCTCGACTACAAAGACAGCGCCAACACTTGGTTCACCCCTTACTACTTCTCGATTGTGACTTACACGACACTGGGCTTCGGCGATGTGAGGCCGGCGACACTGGTCGGTGAGATTATCGTCAGCAGCGAAGTTATTCTTGGCTACACGACGCTCGGTCTGCTGCTTTCGGTGCTGGCGCAAAATATCGCCCGCCGCGGCTAAGCGTGCTCGAGAAGCAAGGTCACTGCCTTTTCGGCGACCATATAGTAGGGTGTTGAGGGCCGTTCTTCGGCCCGTGCAAAGACGGGGAGGACGCTGTTATGGCAGACCATAACGATCCGAATGCCGTAAACTCGATCTTCTCGGACATCGATGTCAGTTCCGCCGATCTCTACGACATCTTCGGCTTTCCTGTCGACGATCGCACCGGCATCGACAAAGTCGTCATCGCTCTAACCTTCGCTGCCGTGCCGCAGACCGGTGTGTTCGACGCCGACATGCTGTACCGGATATTGATCGCGCCCGACCACCGGATCGCCCAGGCGAGCGGGGATGATACCAGCCTCGCCGGGTTGTTCGCCTATGTGGAGGCGGTCAAGGAGAAGTATCTGAAGATATTGAGGCCGTCGGAAGTTCGCGTGACGGTCGATCACGACAACCGAGCCAACCTTCGGTTCATGGGGTTTCCCGGCGGAAGTTTTTCGGTCTCCCTAGCGACCAACGAGTGTGTCAGCGTGCGGTCGCCCGGCGGACACCAGATCAATGTCTTCGTCGGCGGACGCGACGACGCCTTCTTCAACGATCTGCCGGGCTTCTTCCGATCGATCAACTATGCCCCGCAATTCTATCACGTTCCCCATACGATGCCGGATGTGCGTGAGCTGAGGATCCCGAAGACGTTTCTCGAACTGGAGGGCAACGACTTATTCAATTACGACCCGCTTCTGCCGCAATGGGGCCACGGCATCAAGAAGGAATTGCCGGCCGGACCGCTGACCTGGACCGGCAATCGCTTCAAGAAAGACCAAAACGGCAATTTCCGGTTCGTGTATTCGGGTCAGGACGCGAGAGCGGGGCAGAACTGCAATGCCATCATTTTGGAACTGCCGCTATCTTTCCTGACGGCCACGCCCGACGAACACCGCGTCGTCAATACCTGGGGCGAAAGCTGGGTGCTAAAGGCGGCTAATAAAGTCGAGACCATTCCCGACGATCCGCTATGGATCGAGCACCCCCACGTGCTCCTTAACGCCCTGACCCTCGACGATGAGCTGAAGAAATACAAGCTCGTCGACACTGACGGCCAGGCCTTTGCCGATGCGGCGCTCAGTGAGCGCGAGGATAACAGGCAATTGGGCGCCAATAACTTCTGGCTGGCGCCGCATTTCATCAAGCGGCTGGGTCATCTCGGCTGGGGCTTTGGTCCTTCCATCACCGCGCTGGGGCTCGCCAGTGCCTTTGATCACGACAATTCGCCGGTCTCGGTTCATCGGACTTATGCGAGCCTCTTGGAGGCTTTCCCGCGGGTCAGAAAGATTTTGTCTCAAGAGCTCAACATGCCGGACGATTCCTGGAACAGAAAGGGATTGCCGATACCGTTGCGGCGCGCCATCGACATCTTCATCCCCAATGTGAATTCGATCGACATGGACACGACCGGTACCTGGCCATTCGGTCGCCGCCTGGAGGACCAGGTGGCGACCCGCTTCCTGTCGACGTTCTTGGATATGAGCGCCAGCCTCAACGGGAAGAGGTATCATGTCGATCTGCTCAACGACCCGGCGCTGTGGAACAGCGCCCCGGTCGAGCCGAAAACGCCCCCCAATCCGCTGAAGAACGACAAGGAATTCCTGGCGGATTTCCCGTATCTCGCGGACCCGTGGTGAGCCAATGGCGTCTGCCGCTGGTTACGCTGCAGAGATGCAGCGCATCGACCAAGATATCGCCGAAACGGATGGCGCGCTGTGCTCGACTGCGACCGACCCGGAACGTATTACGCGGCATATCTATCGTCTCTACCAGAAGGCTTCGCTCTCCGGGGATCTCGCGGGACTGACCGCCATCGAACGCGCCATTGACGAATCAATAGCGTTATTCGCCAACCCGGGTGATCTCTATTTGCTGAAGGCCCATGCCGCATTCAAGCTTCACAAACTCGCGGAGGTCGACGCCGCGCTGCTCGCCGTCCCGTCGGTGTACGACAGCGACGAGGGACGGCTGATCCGGGCCGATCTCGACTTTCAGCACGGCCGCTATCAGGCGGCGGAAAGCGGGTATGTCGAAGTACTGCGGCATGAGCGATCCTGGGGCGCTCTGGCTCGTTTGGCGCATCTGCGGGGCAAGATGGGCGATGCAGCCGATGCCGACCATCTTTACGAAGAAGCAGAAGACCAGCTGACTGCAAAGGAGATGCGCGCTTACGCATGGCTCGAGGTGCAGCGCGGTTTTTTGGATTTCGCTTGCGGTCGGGACGGGGAGGCACAGTTGCATTACCGGCGTGCCGATGCCGCATATCCCGGATATTGGGTGGTCGACGAGCATATCGCCGAATTGCTCGGCGCTCAGGGCAGATACGACGACGCCATTGCGATGTATCAGTCGATCGTCTCGAACCGTCGACGGCCGGAACTCGAGCAGGCGATCGGCGAGCTTTGCGAGCTCGCGGGCCGGGGCGGACCCGCGGCCTACTGGAACGAACTGGCCCTAACCGGGTATTTGCAGTCCGCACAACGTGGCGAGGTCCATTACTATCATCACCTTGTTGATTACTATACCGACGTAGCAGAAGACGGTGCCGAGGCTGTTAAATGGGCATATAAGGACTTGCAACTAAGGGAAAATTTCGCAACTCAGGGGGCGCTAGCCTGGGCACTTTATCGCGATGGGCGGTTCAGCGAGGCGGTTCACTGGATTGATCGGGCGCTGGCATCCGGCGTCGTCGATGCGCTGCTGGATTTTCGCGCCGGCGAGATCCACAGCGCGGCCGGCAACGAGGTTGAAGGCCTCCACCTTCGGGAACTGGCATTGAACCTCAACCCGACCGTGGGCCGCTTTCACGTGCACCACTGAAATCAAGAGGCAAGGATCACGTCTGCCGCTTTCTCGGCGACCATGTAGACGGCGCTGGCGATAAAGAAGCCCGGAATGCGCGGGAAGACGGAAGCGTCGACCACGCGCAGCGCCTCGGCGCCATGGACCCGGAAATCGCCGCCGAGCACACCGCGGTCCTCGCGCGGCCCGATCGCGCAGCTGCAGGAGGCGTGGTGGCCCCAGGCGGTGTTGCGCACAAAATCCATCAGCTCCGCGTCGCTCTGCAGCGCCTCGCCCGGCTGCTCCTCCTCGGCGATCAGCCCCTGTGCCTTGAGCTTCGCCGTGAGCTGGCGGACAAAGCGAATGCCGGCGACGACCGATTGCACATCCTCGCCCGCAGTGTCGCTGCCCTCGTCGAAATAGTGGAAATTGATCAGCGGCGTGTCCCGCGGATCGGCTGAGCGCAGCACGACTTCGCCGGCCCGGTTCTGCGTGTGCGCCTTCAGGATCGCCCAAGTCAGATAATTGGGCTTGGTCACCTCGGCAGCGGAATAGCCGGGAAAGTAGCCGCCGAACAATCCGAGGAGCGCAAAGCAGAACAGATCGGGGAGCGGCCTCTCGGGCTGCGATTTAAGGATCGCCGCCAATACCGCCCCGTTGCTGGTATAGAGGCCCTCACGCCGGTCCGCCCATTCCTGATAGGCGCGATCGCCGCGGCTGAAGGTGAGGCCTTCCAAGATTTTCCAATGGTCGAAGCTCATGCGATTGACGACGCCGACCTCGTAGCGGTCCTGCAGGTTCTTGCCGACCCCCGGCAGCTCGATGCGCACGGTAATGCCGAGCGGCTCCAGCACCTCGCGTGGCCCGATGCCCGACAGCATCAAGAGCTGCGGCGTATTGAAGGCGCCGCCGCACAGGATCACCTCGCGCGTGGCTTGCGCCCGGGAGAGGACGCCCGGCGCGGTCGCGGGCTGGCCATGGGCGCGGTACAGGCGCTCGCCTTTGAGGTATTCGACCCCGGTGGCGCGGTTCTGTTCGTCGAGGATGACCCGGGTGACCAGAGCATCGAGCTCCACCTGAAGGCGATCCGGGTATTTCTGTGCGGTCTCGAGGACCCGCTCGCGCGTGCCCATCCGCGCGTGATTGCGCGTCGTCAGCGGCGTGTAGCGCACGCCCACGGCGTTTTCGCTAACCAGCCGCCAGTCGTTCGGGTCGGCCTTTGCTTCTACGAGATCGTGCAGGCGTTCGACCGGCTGTCCGATATCGTCGAAAGCCGTGGCTGCGGATTCGAGCAGCACTTGGACCAGGCCGTGATCGCGGAGCGCCGCCGCAGGCGGTATCGCCTTCTCCACTTGCAGCCAGCCGTCCCAGCCGTGCCGCGAGCGGTTGACGCCCACTTTTGCCAGCCAGCGTTCGATCGGTCGATGATGACAGTTTTCCAGCCTCATGAAGTAGTGCCGCATCGCTTCGGCATTCCACGACACGTCGCCGGTGAGACGCGCGATCCCGTCCCAGTCCGCGTTGTGCGGATAAACAAAGATCATCGCATTGTGCGCGGTGCAGCCGCCCAGGGTGCCGGCACGGGGGTAGAGGACCCCGTTGACCGGCTCGCCGCGGTAGTCGCGCACATATTTCGGGTCCTTCGCCTGCAGCTCCTCGGAGGCATAGTGCCGGACGAAGAAGTCCCACCGCATCGCGTCGTTCTCACTGGCGAAGCCGTGGAACGCCGGCACTTCGTAATCGTCGGGGAGCCGGTTGATGCCGGGCTGATAGTCGTTGGTGCCCGATAGCTGCCGAGGATCGCCACCTGCTTCGAGGAGAAGAACGCTACGCCCCGCCTCGGCGAGCCGTGCGGAGAGCGTTCCGCCGCCGGCGCCGGACCCGACGACGATGTAATCGAACTCGTGATCCATCGACCCTGCCTCTCGCTGCTGAACCGCCTCGGAAACATCGATCGGGCCCCGACGAGCCTGGCACCAGTGTCCCGCCTGCTATTTCAGGCGATTTACAGGCAGGCGGCCTCTGCGATCGTCGGGGCCCGGCGCAGATCGAGCTGCCCGAGACTCGATTGCTTGCAGCCTGCTGTTAGCATAGGATGACAATTTTGTCAAATACTCAATATGGCATTGGCAATCTGCCGAGGCTGACCGCGTTAAAACGTCTTCAGGAACGCGATCAATGTCTGCTTGTCGGCATCGCTCAATTCCGAGCCGAAATAGTGGCCGCGATTGACGACATAGTCCGGGCATTTGCTGAGCGCGAAGAGCTGGTCTCCGACGTTGGCGAAAACCTGCCGCGCCTGCTCGTCGCTGGCGCCTTGCGGCAGCGCCTTGAGATCGTGCAGCAGCTGGGCCAAGACTTTCACGACCGCCTTGTCGTGAGCCAGGCGCTCGCGCAGGCTGCCGGGTGGCGGCAGCGGGTCGAAATTCGCCAGCAGGTTCACCGGAGTGCCGGCTGGGATCGGGCCGATCTCGATCCCCTTTTGATCGAACACCGGGACGACCCAATTGAGCACGTCGCGCGACGCCTTGATCACATCGGGCAGATAGCCTGTCGGGACGCGCAGCCAGCTCGTCACCGTGGTCCGATCGATCACGCCGGGAACCTTGGCGCCCAGCACTGTGTCCTTCTCGCGCTTGTCGGGCCACAGCATCTTGGTGATCGAGTCCTGGAAGACCGCCATGCGGGCCTCGACCGACGGGCTCGGGTCGAACCGGCCGACGCTGTTGTTCAATAGGAAGGGTGCGGTGGACCAGGCGCTGACGAGCGAGGGCACGCGCGTATAGCCGCGCCCGCCTGCCGGCATCTGGTACTGCCGCGGCTGGCCGGTGAACGGATCGTAGACGGTGATTGCACCTACCGAGGGCAGCTGCTTGTAGGAGGCGGAGGAGAAATTGTCCCAAATGTTCGCGCCTATTGCATTGGTGGCGAGCGGGCTGCACGCATTGGTCTGCAGCAGGGTCACCGGCACGCGGCCGTCGTTCGACAGGAAATTGCCATCGAGAAAATCGTCAGCCATGACGATTTGCCGCATCTGTTGGCGGTACGCGTCGGTTGCGGTCCATGCCCAGTAGCGGTTGAAGCAGCTCAGATAATTCGGACCGATGCAGGCGGCCGGGTCGGCGCCTGCCGGCCGCTCCGGCGCTTTGCTGGAATGACAAGCCGCGCAATTGTCGGCAAAGACGAGCTTGCCCTGCTTTACCGTCTCGGGCGGATCGTTCAAAAAGGCATCGCCGCCAGGTGCCTTGCTCAGCTTGTGCGGGTATGACGCCTTGACCAGAAACAGCGCCATGGCAGGGGTTTGCGCTTCGGTCGCCTGCCAATAAGATGAGTTCTTCCGCGCCGTGGTGATCGCAAAAGGAGTGACGGGTTTGCCGCCGAGCACCGGGTTGAAGTGGCGCAGCCACTCTTCGCTGAAGAGGCCGATGTTAACATAGACGCGGTTCAGCGCTCCCAGCGCGCCCACGGAGTCCGCGGCATCTTTCAGCACATGCGGGGTCCACACCGTGTTGGGCGGCTGAAAAAACTGGGTCAACGGCCCCTCTTTGACAAAATCGTTGAACTGCTTGTTCGCCAGATTGCTGGGACCGAGCGTCTCCCGCCCCCAGCGCTTGGCGGCTTCCAGCCGCGGCCAGAGGTTGTAGACGGCGTTCATCGTGCGCGGGTTGTTGATGTTGTCGCTCGATACCAGCGAGGTGTCCAGAGAGCCCGGGCGCGCCGTGTGCAGCAGCTGGAACAGGAATGCCGTGGGATCAGCGTCCCACGCCAGGATGCGGTCGACCCAGAAATATTGCGCACCGACGGTGCCGCTGAGGTTCTCCCACAACGGCGCTTCGGGGTTTGCCGGCGGCTTTTCCGGGTTCGGTCCGACGTGACAAAACCCGCAAGACATGCCGACGCGATACGGCCGCACGAGGTCCTTGGACAAATAATAGTCGGGATCGTTGTAGAAGCGTTCGGCATTCCAGCGCGTGGCGGCGGCTTGATCGAAGGCCGGGTTGGGGAAGAGCCGCAGCCCGACGACCCCGCTGGGGTATCCGTAATAGGACCCCGCCGGGATGCTCTTGCCACGCGCGCCGACCGCGACGCCGGGGTATTTCTGCGTATTCTCGAACGGATCGGCCGGGCAATCGGTATTCCGCACGTCGAGCCAGAGCTCGTAGCGCTGCGGGTTCGGCGCGGTCGCCTTGGTGAAACAGGGCTCGTTGACCAGGCCGAGATAATTCCACCGGTTGTCGCGGCTGTATTTGAGCCCGGGAGACGAGGATAGGATCTTCAGCAGGTCGAACGCGCCAAAGGTCAGGTTTGTCAACTTGTCCCATAGCCGGTCGTTGCCGCCGGTCCACACCAGCCACATGTTGCGGCCCTTGACCTCGTCGGGGGTCAGCGCGATCCCGCCATCCATGCCCTGGAAGTAATCCTCGTCGGCCGCCGGAAACGTCTGGGCGGCGCGTCCCGCCTGCCGCGCCTCGTCCATTACCTGGGCACCCGCCCGCTCGGCTAAGCCGGCGCTCGACAAAATCAAGCAAATCGCTAACCAAGCATGCGCTGCCCCCAACAGGCGTGTTGCCATCCACTCCCCCCGTGAACAACGACCCCTCAGGATCGCGTCTTAACCTTAAAGGAGAGACGCGCAACAGCCAAGCGACGGCTGCCGGTGACGCCGCCAGAGCGCAAAACGGGTGAAGCCCCTGCTATCGCTGTCGCGGCGCCTCATCCGCGAGACCGAAGACCGATTGCGCTGCACTGAACCCGGGAAGCGTGAATTCGCCGAGTGCCGAGAATTCACCCGGGCAGTGGCGGGCAAATTCTCCCGAGGCGAGGATGGTGCGTCCGAGCTGGCCGGTCAGCTTTTCGATGCGCGCTGCAAAATTGACCGCGGGCCCGATGCAGGTGAAATCCAACCGATTGCCGCTGCCGATATTGCCGTAGAGGACATCACCGATATGCAAGGCCAGGCCAAAGCGCAACCCCGGCATCGCCGAGCTTGCGAGTGCCGCGATATTTGTCTGCGCCTGACGCGCGGCGGCGAGGGCGCGCTTGCACACCTCGGTCTCGTCGCCGGCGATCGCGAAAATCGCCAAGAGCCCGTCGCCCATGAATTTCAGCACCTCGGCGCCGTGCTCGAGGATTACCGGCACCTGACAGTCGAAATAGCGATTGAGGAGGTCGATCAGCACCCGCGGCGGCAGCCCATCGGCCAATGCGGTAAACCCGCGCATATCCGACAGCCAAATTCCCGCGTGGATCTCCTCGATATCGCCGCGCCGGATATGCCCGGCGAGGATGCGCTCGCCGGCGTCGTGCCCGACATAGGTGTCGAGCAAGGTGCTCGCCATTCGCCGCAGGGAGCGGATCTCGGCGACCCGCGCCAGCGGCGTGATGACCGCCTCGATGCCGGCGATCTCTTCGTCGGTGAAGCCGCCCGGCTGCCGCGTCGTGCAGGTCACCGCATGAACGGCGCCATCGGTGAAGACAAGCGGCGACGCCAGATAGTCGGTCACAGCTTCCGCGCGAAGATCCGCGAGGACCGGAAAATCCTCGGGACAGTCCGGATCCGCCAGCTTGCGCCTGATCGCGACACCAGTCTGATAGACGCGGGCGATCGGGCTATCGCGGAAATATTCGGTTTCGAGGAGCTCGAACGGGGCCTCGGTGAGCTCGACCTCGGCGTCCGGGCGCCACAGGAACCGCCGCCCCATGACGTTGGGGTGCAATGTGCGGACGAACACGGCGACCCGCCACAGCGGAATGCCGCAAGCGACCAGGCGCTCGGACAATTGGGTCAATACGTGTTGCGGCTGCGGTGCCGATCGCGCGCCGTCAATCAGCCAATCCACAACCGCTTTGATGCCGGAAGTCGTCATTGCGTTCGAATTGATCGCTTCTCCATCGCGGCTCATATTACGAGTACAGCATGAGGAAGGGGAGCGACATGGCGATCGCGGTAACCCCGCTTCACCCGACCCTCGGCGCCGAAGTGCGCGGCGTCGATCTGACCGGGCCGGTGGTGCCCGAGGTCTTTGCCGAAATCGACACGGCGTTCAGTCGGCACGGCATCCTCCTCTTCCCCGACCAGCCGGTGACCGACGAGCAGCAGCTTGCCTTCAGCCGGCTCTTCGGCCCGCTCGAGGTCAACCCGAATTACGTCGGCGCTAAGATGCGGCTGCGACCGGATGTGGCCGACATCTCCAATCTTGATCCCGAAGGACGGGTGCTCGCGCGCGACGATCGGCGCAACCTGTTCAACCTCGGCAACCAGCTCTGGCACACCGACAGCTCGTTCAAGCACATCCCGGCGAAGTGCTCGCTGCTCTCGGCCCGCGAATTGCCCTCATCAGGCGGCGAGACCGAATTCGCCGATATGCGGGCAGCCTGGGACGCCTTGCCGGATGCCCGCAAGGGCGAGCTCGACAGGCTCGTCGTCGAGCACAGCATCTTCCGATCGCGCAGCCAGATCGGCTTTGCCGATTTCAACGATGATATCTTCAAGGAACTGCCGCCGGTGCGGCAGGCGTTGGTCCGACACCACCTCTATTCGGGCCGCACCAGCCTCTACCTCGCCTCGCACGCCTCGCACATTATCGGCCGGCCGGTGGAGGAGGGGAGGGCGCTGATCGAGGAGCTGATCGCCTTTGCCACCCAGGCGCAATTCGTCCACCAGCACCGCTGGACCATTGGCGACCTCGTGATCTGGGACAACCGCTGCACGATGCACCGCGGCCGACCCTACGACGACACGCAGCGCCGCGTCTTGCACCGCACGACGGTGTCGGACTGGGCCAACACGCTGGACCAGGAAGCGCTGCTCGCGCCCGACGCGGCCTGAGGCGGCTTCACCCCTTCAGTCCTGCGCCTTAAGCAAAGCTTCGATGGGGACTCCGAGCGCCCGAGCAAGACGTTCGAGCGTCCCGACCCCGCCCTGCTTTTTGCTCGTTTCGATCTGCGCGATCAAATCACGCCCGACCCCGGAGCGCGACGACAGCTGAAGCTGTGTTATGTCGCGAAATTCGCGCCAGGCCTTGAGCGGATGGACGCCGTCGAGCTTGGCTTTGACCACCTCGAGCGGGATCGTTGTTTCGACCGGTGCGCCGTGACGTACCGCAAGCTGCGCGGCGAACTCATCGTCTTCGCGGCGAACTCCTCGTCTTCGCGGCGAACTCGCCTGCGAGATGGCCTGGAACCGGTTCGCCACCAACCACGGCCTGGTCCGCTCGCTCTGCGCGGTCGCCCGGGCTCCAGCTTCGCCCGCTCTATAGGTGGCACCTGCTAGATGGAAGCCACACCCAGATCCAGCAATTTCCGGAAATCCGTATTACACCTCGTGTAAACGTCGCCCCGAGTCCTGATCAACTCGATCGTCACGACTTCCGCGGCTTCGTCTATCGAGAACAGCACGCGGTAATCGCCGACGCGTAGCCGAAACAAACCCGGCCTACCAGCGAGCGGCCTGATTCTGCAGCCCGGCGGAAAGCCTTGCAATGCGGTCGACAATTTGGCGTCGACTATCAGCCGGAACTCGGTCCAGCGACTTTTCCGCAGCTCGGCGGAAAACAATCTTCACCAGATAATAATGTAACTGTTGGTCACAATATTATCAAGAAGGACGCTCGGCCTGAAGGGCTCCTACACTTCGGGCACTTCCGGCTACCGCTCGCCCCATTTCCTTTCTTCGACCGTCTCTTCCTCGATCGCGTAGAATTCATCGAGGCCGACGAGGGTCTCGATGTCGTGTCGCGCGGTGACGCAGTCCTGCGGGCTGAGGCCGGTAAAGTCCCCGGTCGCTCTCAGCTCCTCCAGCGCACGCTTATTGAAATGAAAGCTGACCAATAGGGCGAGCAAGGCGTCGAGCGCCACCTTGTAACCCATCTCGGCGAGCTGGGCCGCAGTCACGACCGGCCGGTTGTCGCGATTGCCGCGGCTGACGACGTAGACCAGCGGGATCTTCGACTGCTTCGGCGCCTGCTGCAATTCGGCGAGGTCGCGCGGGAAGATCATCCCCATATCGGCGCCGTGCTCGGCCGCGAGGTTGACCCGGCCGACGGCTTCCTCGAGCCCCTCGAAACGGCAGGAATCGCTCCGGGCAATGATTACGAAATCCTTGTCGCTCTGGTCGCGCTGGCGGCAGGCGAGCCTGATCTTGTCGGCGAATTCCTTTCGCGGGATCACGTGGGCCACGTATTTGTGGTAATGCGCGCGCTTCGGGAAGAGCTGGTCCTCGATATGGACGCCGGCAACGCCGGCGTGGATGAACTCGCGCACCGCACGCATCGTGTGCAGCGGCTCACCAAAACCGGCACCGGCATCCGCAATCGCCGGAATACCGACCGCCCTAGCGACATCGCCGGCCACCCGGACCTGCTCATCCAGTGTCAAGAGCGGCTCGGAGGTGCAGCGCGATCCGCCGGTGACAAAACCGCCGACATAGGCCGCCTTGAACCCGGTCTGCTCGATCAGCCGGCCGCCGAGCGCATCATAGGCGACCGGCATGTGGATGAACGCCTCCTCGGCAAGGAGCCTGCGCAACGCCGCGGTTTTGCTGGCCATGATCTCCTCCTCGTATCAGCTTTCGGGCCTGTTCTGCCTGCCGATCATGTCTCCGGTCCGCTGCCATCAGCCGCGAATACCCCGCCACATCGGCGGCGAGGATCGGGGCAAGACGGCGTTCGACGCGAGCTGACCCTGCAGGCTCCATGGCGCCTCCTCTCGGCGGATGATGGTACACGAGCCGCTGCTGGGCGCGCATTAAGCAAACATAGTGGCACCCGAATGGGGCTGCCTACGAGTATCGCGTTCCGCTTGCTTGGGAGGCTATGGGCCGGGAGCAGATCCGAACAGTTGCGTGATCGCGGTACAGAGCCGAACCAAATCGTTCTCGACGACACCCCATACCAGACGCGTATCAGTAGCCGTGGGTCAGCACATTGCGAAAGGCGATGATGCGCGGCAAATCCGGGTGCGGGCTGCAATGCCAGGATCGACCTGTCGCAGACCGGCTAACGCCTCTCCGATGATCTCGAACTGCCGCTCCACTGCGGCGCACAGCATCTCGTCTGCGAGATAATCGTCGAAGCTCCGGCCGGAGGTGAAGCGTGCAATACGCTCGGCGGCGCGTTGTGCGTCCCAGAGATACTTAGCGGCCTCATTGGAGATCATGGCTGCGGGAAGAGTGCTCGCCGTTCTCCCTCGATCCGCCGACGTAGGTAGGGGTTTGCGAGTGCCGTCTCGGTCACGAGAATCCACCGGCCGACCGAGCAGCGTTTCCGCCGCCGCGCGCAGGCCAAAATATGCAGCTGCATAGGCACTCGGCGGCATCGCTTCGAACTCGACCAGCAAATCCACGTCGCTTCGTGCGGGATCGAAATGGCCCGTTGTCGCCGAGCCGAAGAGATCAAGTCGGCGCACACGAAATTTACGACAGAGATCGTCGAGCGCGCGCCGATCGAAATCCAGCGCGCCAACACTGTCACTCGGGCGATCACGTACCCCCGCGTCATCATTGTTCATAAATAGAACCATAACACATGCCACCGAGTTGTGTGGCACCTGTGTTACCGCACCGCGGACCATAGAGATGTCGTCGCCGGTGGTCTTGGTCCCCGGGTCAATTCGGGGGATGCGCCCCTTGTGCTTGGCGATTTTCGATCGAGGAACTCGCGGCGCAGCGCTTGAGGCGTTCGAGAGTGCCTTCCTCGTCGGCTCCCATCAGCCGCGAATACCCCGCCACATCGGCGGCGAGGATCGCGGCGAGACGACGGGTTTGGCTCATCCTTCCGGCAACCCGGCGCGGCGCAGGCCAACCGCCACGGTCTTCTCGTAAAGTGCCCCGTACTGCTGATCACCGGCGCCGGGGTAAGCGCGGAGCCAGGCCAGTGAGTTCATCTCAGGCTTGAGCTCGATCGCCTTCGCCAGAGCGGTCCGTGCCTCGTCGAGGTCACCCCTCAGGCCGAGCGCAGCCGCGAGGTTTAGATGAACATACCAAAGACGGGGATTCGCCACCCGCGCCTTCCTGAGAAGGTCTATTGCCTGATCCACATGGCCGAGGAAGAGATGACAGGTACCCAATCCTCCATAGGGGTCGGCGATATTCGCATCGTGGGGATTGAGCCGGATGGCTTTTTCGAATTGAGACATTGCCGCCTCCGGTTGTCCCAGAAACATCAACGTCAGACCAAGCTGATGAAAGGCGCGGCTATTGTTGTGGTCGAGGGCTATAGCTGTCTCGTGCTCGATCCGCGCTTCCGTCAGCCGGTTCTGAAATCGGCGGAGGATCCCCAGCGAGAAATGCGCCATCGAGCGGCTCGGGTCGCGCTCGAGGGCTTCAAGGAGCAACAATTCGGCGCGCGCTTGATCCTGCTCGACCGAGCGGCTCCACCCATTGGCTAACGTAACAGCCAAGACGGATGCAACGCCGATCCGCGCGTCGACCGAGCCCGGGTCGATCTCCAGTGCCCGCTCGAAAGCCTGTTGAGCCTCTCGAAGAGTGTTTGCGGATCGCGGCCGATGGTACCAGGCCCACGCACGCATGACGAAATCGCGCGCATCGGGATGGACCGCCCCTTCCTGCTCGATCCGGCGGCCCAAATCCTTGACGAGTTCGAGATTGAAAGTCCGGGCGAGACGGCCGGTGATCTCGTCCTGCGCCGCCGCAAGGTTGGCGCGATCGGTGTCGAACCGGTCCGCCCACAGCTGCACGCCGCTTTCGGCGTCGATCAGCTGCACGTTCACGCGCACCTGGTCAGCAGTTCGCCGCACGCTGCCATCGAGCAAATAGCGGACGCCGAGTTCTCGCCCGATCTGCCTCGCATCGACCGATTTGCCTTTGTACGTAAAGGCGGTGTTGCGGGCGATCACAAGGGTGTCGGGGATCCGCGAAAGATCTGTGGTCAGATCGTCCGTGATCCCGTCGGCGAAATACTCTTCCTCCGGATCGTTCGACAGGTTTGCCAAGGGCAGGACGACGACGGAAAGCCGCGGTGCTACCGGGGTGATGGGCTCGCTGACCGCTCTCGTGCTCATGACCGGTTGTATCGGCGGCGCGACGGCAGGCAGCGACGCCAAGGCTGCCGGACTCATCGCGTAGGCACGCACCGGCCGTGCGATGTTCTTGACGCTCTGCTCGCCCATGTCTTCGAACGAATACGGGACCTTGTCGCGAACTTGCTCACGGACCACCCGAGAGATGCAGATGCCTCCGGGTTCCGCCAGTGCTTCCAGCCGCGCAGCGATGTTGACGCCGTCGCCGTAGAGATCGTCCCCCTCGACGATCACGTCGCCGAGATTGATGCCGATGCGCAATTCGATGCGGTCGTCTGCGGCAACCCCCGTGTCCCGCTCGGGCATCGCCTGCTGCACCTCGACCGCGCAGCGCACCGCGTCGACGACACTCGCAAACTCCACCAGCATGCCGTCGCCGGTGGTCTTGGTCCCCGGGCCTGACCCGACGATGCGGCCCCGGTGCTCGGCGATCGTCGGATCGAGAAGCTCGCGGCGCAGCGCCTTGAGGCGTTCGAGTGTGCCCTCCTCATCCGCCCTCATCAGCCGCGAATACCCCGCCACATCGGCCGCGACGATCGCGGCGAGACGACGGGTCACGGTCATGGTTACCCCGGCTCCTCGTTCATCGTCGAGGCCCTAGCTTAGCGGGATGGTCGGGGCTTCCGAGGCCCGTCGCCGCCTGCAATCCCTGAGCAACCTGCTCTATGATGCCGATCGTTTGATGCAGCTCTGCACTGTCCGGGACCGGCTCGGGGATATCCTCGGTGGCGGGATAGCGATAGGCAATGCCCCACACCGTGAGAGGGCGGATCGTGTCCAGCAGGTCTCGGCACTCGGGATGGTTCGAGGCCGCGAGATCAGCCAGCTCGTCGATGTCGTGCGTCTTGCGAAACGCCACGGCGGCGGCCACCAGCAAGCCCTTGGTATGCCGCCGCGCCGAGCGCCGGCGGATTTAGTGCCAGGCAGGCGCGCTCGACACGGACATCCTCGCGGGCGACGACAAGCCAGCCCGCAGCCTCGCGGCGCCGTTCAGGCTAGTCATCCCCGTTCATAGACGATCTCGCCTTCTCTTGCCGCTGTGTAGGCCAGAGTCCCGGCGATCCGGCTCTTGCGCGTGAACACAGACGCGCGGCACGGAATTACATCCGCGGCACGATGATAAGAACGACGCGACTGGTATCCGGCGGCCAAGGTCAGGTGCTGCGGCGGCGCGCTGTCGTCGAGAATAACGAGCAGGTCGATGTCACTGTCCGGACCGGCATCGCCGCGCGCCGCGGAACCGAACAGGATCACCCGCAACGGGCGAAAATATTCGACGACCGCATTGAGCAATTCGCGGGGAACGGAGGCCGTGGTCATGCTGGGGTCATATCCGGGTCTCGGCCGCCGTCGCAACCTCCGGCGCCCAGCTCGACCATTTCGCGCTGCACCGCGACCGCGCAGCGCACCGCATCGACGACGCTCGAAAACTCGACCAGCAGGCCGTCGCCGGTGGTCTTGACGATGCGGCCGCGATGCTCGGCGATCTTCGGATCGAGGAGCTCGCGGCGCAGCGCCTTGAGGCGTTCGAGCATGCCTTCCTCGTCGGCCCCCATCAGCCGCGAATACCCCGCCACATCGGCGGCAAGGATCGCAGCGAGTCGCCGGGTCGCGGTCATTCCGCTTCGCCTGCCGCGAGGCGCAGGCCAGATAGGAAGAGCTCGCGGTGCTGTGGGTTCCGGAGCCAGCTTGCGTCCGGGATCACGACAGCAGTGATGACGCGCAGCCGTGCGACGATCGCTCGTGCGTCGTCGAGACGATCCATGTGCGCGTAGCAGGCAGCAAGAAAACGGTGGGGGTTGGGGTAGCTGGGGTCTTCATGAATCGCGAGAAGCAGTTTCGGCACTGCCTCAGCGAACCGCTGGCTCAGGAAATGCGCCGCCCCGATCACCGCGAATGACGTGCCGACTCGGGCGCGGGGACTGAGGAGCAGTGCAGCTTCGATATGCTCGATGGCGATGTCGGTCTGACCCGCAAACAATCTGAGCACGCCGCTGCTGCTCCAGCCGCGCGCAAAGTTCGGGTTGAGCACCAGTGCGCGGTCGACCATCGCCATCATGGCGCCGATGTCCTCGCCGAAATAGGCAAGCGCATGGGCAGCAGTCGCCAGGGTGCCGGGGTCATCGCCGACCACCCGCAGGGCGCGTCTGGCAAATTCAGTGCCCTTCAGGCGGTTCGCCTCCGAATCTTCGCTCCGACCGTCCATATCCAGCCGAAAACAGCAGAGCGCGGCCCAGGCGAGCGCCGGCCCGTACCACGGATCGCGCTCGATAGCCTGTTCAAACAGACTTAACGCCTCTCGGATTTGCGTTGCCGACGACCAGAGCATTGCGTAGCCGCGCAAATAGAGGTCGTAGGCGGTAAGATCGGCAGTCGGTCGGTCAGCCGAGCGGGCGGCCTCGGCAGCCTGCAAGGCCGGCTCGATCACGCCGGCGACGCTCGCCGCCACCTTGTCCTGAAGCTCGAAGACGTCTTCCAGCGAGCCATCGAACCGGTCGGCCCAGAGATGCGTACCAGTGACCGCGTCGATCAGCTGCCCGGTAATGCGGACGCGCCCGCCGCCTTTGCGCACTGAACCTTCGAGAACGTAGCGCACGCCGAGTTCGCGCCCTACCTGCTTCACGTCGACGGCTTGGCCCTTATACGTGAAGGTCGAATTGCGGGCGATCACGAAGAGCCAGCGGATGCGGCTGAGCGCGGTAATAATCTCTTCGACCATGCCGTCGGCGAAATACTCCTGCTCCGGGTCGCCGCTCATATTGGCGAAGGGAAGCACCGCGATTGACGGTTTGTCGGGGAGCGTCAGCGCCGGCGATGCCGGCTCCGATGGGGTTTTGGCGGCGGCAACAGCATCGCGGACCCGGTAGACGCGCACTGGCCTCGTGATGTTCTTGACCTGCTGCTCGCCCAGATCCTCGAAGACAAAGGGCAGACGGTCGCGGACGTGGTCATGAACGGTATTGGAGACGAACACCCCGCCGGCATCGGCCAGGGCTTCGATGCGCGCGGCGATGTTGACGCCGTCGCCATAGAGGTCGTCGCCCTCGACGATCACATCGCCGAGATTGATGCCGATGCGCAGCTCGATGCGGTTGTCCGCCACGACGTCCGTGTTCCGCTCGGGCATCGCCTGCTGCACCTCGACCGCGCAGCGCACCGCATCGACGACGCTGGCAAATTCGACCAGCAGGCCGTCGCCGGTGGTCTTGACGATGCGGCCACGGTGCTCGGCGATCCTCGGATCGAGAAGCTCGCGGCGCAGCGCCTTGAGGCGTTCGAGGGTACCTTCCTCATCCGCCCCCATCAGCCGCGAATACCCGGCCACATCGGCGGCGAGGATCGCGGCGAGACGGCGTTCAACGGGCTGCTTCATGGCCTCTCCCTGCCGCGGCGATCATAGCAGAACCGCAGCTGACAGTGCCGGGAACGAGCGTGGAGCTCGCCTTGTCGGGCTTAGGAGAGCGATTGCCTCTGCCTCGCCAATACCTGCCCTGTGCCTTATATCATGCCGAGTTAGAGAACGGTGACGGGAACACCGGGCGGAGGTTGTAATGAAATTTACGCGAATTACCGTCGACCCGCGGCAGATGGGTGGGGCGCCTTGTATTCGCAGTCTCCGCATTCCGGTAGCGACGGTTGTCGGCATGGTCGCCGACGGCATGGCGGATGCGGAAATCCTTGCGGCCTACCCCGATCTTCAGCGCGAAGACATCCCTGAAGCGCTGCGCTATGCCGTCCACGCGGTGCGTGAACGCGAGCTGCCGCTGACCGTCCCGTGAAATTCCTGGTGAACAACGCCTTGTCCCCGATCCTCGCTGAACGGCTGCGGCACGCGGCTATGATGCCGTGCACGTGCGCGACTATGGCTTGCAGGTCGCCGCGGATGACGCAATTTTCGAGCGCGCCAAGAGCGAGGAGCGCATCGTAATCTCGGCAGACACCGATTTTGGCACCCTCCTCGCGCTGAGGCGGGAGCGCGAACTGTCAGTGCTGCTGTTCAGACAGGCGCGCGACAGACATCCGGACCGACAGGCGGCGCTGCTGGTGGCAAATCTGCCGGGTTTGGCAGCGGCGTTGCAACAAGGGTGCATCGCCGTGCTCGAGGACTCGCGCATCCGAGTTCGGTTGCTCCCGATCGGTGGCGAATAAGCACTGCTGACGCCGTCGCCATAAAGGCCGTCGCCCTCGACGATCACGTCGCCGAGATTGATGCCGATGCGCAATTCGATGCGGTTGTCTGCCCCGACGCCCGTGTTCCGCTCGGGCATCGCCTGCTGCACCGCGACCGCGCAGCGCACCGCATCGACGACGCTTGCAAACTCCACCAAGAGGCCGTCGCCGGTGGTCTTGACGATGCGGCCATGATGCTCGGCGAGCTTCGGATCGAGGAGCTCGCGGCGCAGCGCCTTGAGGCGTTCGAGTGTCCCTTCCTCATCCGCCCCCCTCAGCCGCGAATACCCCGCCACATCGGCGGCAAGGATCGCGGCGAGACGGCGGGTGGCAGTCATTTCTCCGGTACCCCGGCTTTCCGCCAGCCTTCTAGCAACCGTCCGCCGATGTCTCCGGCCCAGGGCATGTTTTCGTGCAGCCATGCCATCGAGAAATCTGGCTTGACGCGGAGCAGGTCGGCGAGCGCCTGCGCGGCCGCCTCCGCATCTCCCTCCATCCCCAAGGCCGCAATCAGCACGTAGCGGAATGGGAGGAACTCGGGATATCGCTCGATCATCGGCCGAGCCAAGGCGATCGCCTCGGCATAGCGGCCCGCGGCAAAGCGCGCGAACACGATCGTGTGCGCAGCCCGACCGCCGACGAGCGGGTCGCCCGGGCTCAGACGCAGGGCGTGTTCGGCGCTTTCTGCGGCTGCGTCGTGCTTTCCTTGGGCAGCGAGCGCCTGACCCAGCGCGCCATAAGCGAGCGCGAAATTGGGGTTGAACTGCAGAGCGCGGCGATAGGCCTGCTCCGCCTCGGCGTGCCGCTTCATCCGAAACAGCACGACGCCCTGCGCCAGGTCAGCCCAAGGGTCGCGCTCATCGATTGCCAGCGCCAGCCGCGCCTCGCTCGCCGCTTCGGGGAGGGTAGCGTTCAAAGCGCCTGAAAGATAGGGACGCTGCATCAGTACCCAGGCGAGTAGGCTGTGCGCCTGGCCGTAGTCGGGCGCGATGTCGAGAGCGCGCCGGCACATCGTTTCGGCCAGCGCCGTCCCGGCTTGGTTGGCCTGAGCGATTGCGGAAACCGCCCTAACCACGGACTCCCAGGCGTCGAGGCTCTCGGGCGGCTTACGCTCGCTGCGCACGCGCTCGGCGACAAACAGCTGCGGTTCGATCGCCGCCGCCGCCCGCTCCGCAATTTCGTCCTGTACAGCAAAGACGTCGGCCAGCTCACGGTCGTATCGCTCCGCCCAGAGATGCGCGCCGCTAGTTGCGTCGATCAACTGCGCGGTGATGCGGACGCGACCGCCGGCTTTGCGCACCGAGCCTTCGAGCACGTACCGCACGCCGAGCTCGCGCCCGGCCTGCTTAATGTCGACCGCCTGACCCTTGTAGGTGAAGCTCGAATTGCGGGCGATCACCAACAGCCAGCGGATGCGGGAGAGCGCGGTGATGATCTCCTCGACCATTTTTAGAACACGCCGCTGCCGGCGTCCAGCAACAATCTGAATTCGTTAAGAAATC
>Ga0210406_10002297_pt1 | contig 22071 bp, 21 predicted proteins | sample IncBWC30MmetaG_FD_155454 | JGI IMG/M metagenome (GOLD analysis project Ga0210406, IMG submission 155454) | Forest soil microbial communities from Barre Woods Harvard Forest LTER site, Petersham, Massachusetts, United States - Inc-BW-C-30-M | ecosystem: Environmental > Terrestrial > Soil >...
AGATCGGCGGCTGACGTCCGCGACTTCCACTTGGCGATGGTCTTCGGATTGACGCCGTAGCGCCTGGCCAGCGCCCTTAAGCTCTCTTGACTATGCTGTATCGCTCGACGGATCGCCGCAGTCGTCGTGGCGCTCCCATGCAGAACTTGGCCCATAGCGCATCCTTCGAATCACTCGATAAGGATGCCCCATCAAAGGCCGGGACCAAACATCTAAAGCGCCCTGCCCTCTCGCCGCATCAGCCGGAGCACCGCGCCGAGCGTGGCCTTGAGCGAGGCCATTACGATGTTGGGGTCCATGCCGACCCCATGCACGGGCCGGCCTTCGGCGTCCTGAATTTCGACATAACTCGCTGCGGTCGCATTGGCGCCGCGGCCGACCGCATGCTCGTGATAGTCGATGAACGAGAACTCGACCTTGAACGCTGTCTTCAGCGCGTCAACGAAAGCGTCGATCGGCCCATTGCCCTCGCCCTCAATTGTAATGATCGAGCCGTCGGCCTTGCGCAGCGTCGCAACGAGTTCGCGATTGTCCGGGCTTGTCGGAACCGTCTGCTGTTTGACCAGCGTCATCGGCGGATTGTCGAGCAGATAGGCCTGGCGGAACAGCGTCCATAATTCTGGAGAGGTCAGCTCCTTGCCCTCGGCGTCCATGCGCTCCTGCGCGATCTTGGAAAATTCGACCTGCAGCGAACGCGGCAGGTCGAGGCCGTGGTCGGCGCGCAGGATATAGGCCATGCCGCCCTTGCCCGACTGACTGTTGATGCGGATCACCGCCTCGTAGTCGCGGCCGACATCCTTGGGATCGATTGGCAAATAAGGGACCAGGAACACAGGATCGTTGCGCTTCTCCTGCGCATCGAAACCCTTCTTGATCGCGTCCTGATGCGAGCCGGAAAATGCGGTGTAGACCAGTTCGCCCGCGTAAGGGTGACGCTGGTGCACCGGCAGTTGCGTGCAATGCTCGGCGACGTCCCGGATTCCGTTGACGTCGCTGAGATCGAGCTTAGGCTCGACCCCTTGCGTGAACAGGTTCAAGGCCATGGTGACGATGTCGACGTTGCCGGTGCGCTCGCCATTGCCGAACAAAGTGCCCTCCACGCGCTCGGCGCCCGCCATCAGCGCCAGCTCCGCCGCGGCGACCGCGGTGCCACGGTCGTTATGCGGATGGACCGACAGGATCACGCTGGAGCGGTCTGATATGCGCCGCCCGAACCATTCGAACTGGTCGGCGTAGGTGTTGGGCGTCGCCATCTCGACGGTCGCCGGCAGGTTGAGAATGAGACGCTTCGAGGCCGTCGGCTTGATGACGTCTTTGACCGCCTCGCAGATGTCGAGCGCGAAATCGAGCTCGGTGCCGGTGAAGCTCTCCGGCGAATATTCGAACTGAAAATCCGTGCCTGGGTCCGCGGCCGCCAGCGCCTTGACCTGCTTGGCGGCGTTGACTGCAATTTCGGTCACGCCCTTGCGGTCGGTTCTGAACACGACTTCGCGTTGCAGGGTCGAGGTCGAATTGTAGAAATGGACGATGACCTTCTTCGCGCCTTTCACCGCCTCGAACGTACGCTCGATCAATTCCGGACGGCACTGGGTCAGCACCTGGATGGCGACGCCGTCAGGAATTGCGCCCCCTTCAATGATCGAGCGGACGAAATCGAAATCGGTCTGCGAGGCGGAGGGAAAGGCGACCTCAATCTCTTTGAACCCCATGTCGGTCAAGAGCCGAAACATTCGGTTCTTGCGCTCGACGCCCATCGGCTCAATCAGCGCCTGATTGCCGTCGCGAAGGTCGACCGAGCACCAGATCGGCGCCTTGTCGATGACCCGCGAGGGCCATTGCCGGTCAGGCAGCACTATGGGCGCGTAAGCGCGGTATTTTTGAATAGGCATCTGTGTCATGACGAACCCTGGGAAGACTTGTGGCGGCGCTTAAGCTGAAATCAGCCGGCCGACCTTGCCTGTCGAAACGAAAAGGCGGATGCGAAACTATTCCCGACGCGTCTAGCGCGCCGGGCGTCTAAGGTGCAGGGTCGTCGACCACGTTCGCATGGGGCCCTTCAACCAGAGATAAGCGAAAAAATCAACCGGAATGGACAAACGCGGGGGCCTCGTTCGTAGGAAAAAGTCTCGGTGCCGCCGCTCAAGATATTTGGGGGAAAACCCTAATGCCGCGCGGGTTGCCAGTTGAGTCTCCCCTACCCGTTCCGTAGGAACGTCAATTTTTGGAGCCCACTTTTCACAGAGCCAATGTCCGAGGGTCGCGACGGCTCAGCCGGGACACGATATTGATCCAAAGCACTATACTATTCACTTCGGCACTGCTGTTTATTAGCGTTATATTCGTGACGATCTTCATTCTTGATCGTAGAGATGAAAAACATTCCGATGCGCATAGGGCAGAGCGTCAAACCTCGAAGCGATCACGCGCTCTGTCTTTAGTTTGGAGGGCAATACGTTGGGTCTTTGGGACCGCTGTAGCTCTGGTTAGTCTTGCGGCATCAATATATGGAATACTTGGGGGCCCGTTTTGGCCAACCGAGCCGCATTTTTTTCCGAGCCCTCCCTCTTTAAGATCATCGTTTGACGTCCCGTTTACAGTAACGAATGACGGTAAAATTTTTTCGGTATATCATCTAAATATTTCGTGCGTACTTATGAAAATAACAATGGTCGGGCCCGGTAACATGCCGGTATCTTTTCAAAAAAGTATAATGACTAATCTGTTAAGAATCAAGTATTATGGGCGGGTGACTCGAGTCCTTATAAATGTACCTTCAGGAACCTTATGTCTGTTGGTGGACAAGACGTAGCGGATTTTAACGTAAAGGAGGCTTATATTGTCTTCATAAGTGAGTATGAATCGTCATGGTCGGGGCTATTAACAAAATCAAAAAGCACTCCATTTACGTTAGTAACGTCATCAGTTCCAATGTATTGGACCGTTGGATTTCCGCTGAGGTGATAGACTCGGATGGTGCCGGGTGCTTTACGCAAATGTTAATTGTGAGAGCTTCGGTGCTTTCTCTAAGATCTTCGCGAGCGCCTAGGTTATCAAATTGGGGGGCAGAACGTTGATATCATTTCCTATCCTCCAATTCGGCGCGAGCCGCTTCCTGCAGGCCCATGTTGACCTCTTCGTGAGCGACGCCCTGACCCCGCGGCGAAGCGATGGGGCGCATCGCCGTGGCGGGGACCAGGGGAGTCCGGAAAGCCGCCGGGAGGGCGGTCGGCAGATCATTTGGCGTCCACTTGTCGTAAACGCCGACTGATCGCCAAATGGCGCGGTGGCCCAAGAGATTGCCTTGAAAATTGACTTTATGAACGCGGGTCTGGAAGATTCCTACAGTTGGAGGCGCGCCAGCGTTCAATAGCCTCTATTGATATCGGGAGGTTCTCTCATGGACTTGATAATCTCATCAGGATATCCGAGCCCCTACGGAAATATTTCAGAAGAACTAAAGGCCGCCCAGGCTAATCCGTCGGACTGGTACCCGATGACGGTCGATTTCCGTGCGACTGCCGTTCACTCAGGCGGGGGAGACGAGGCCGTTTCATTTGAACAGCTGCTGAGCGTTATCGAGAAGAAAAAGCCAGGATCGATCACAGAGCTCGGACTCGTTGGCCATGCGAGCCCCGCCGTGTTCTCGCTGGCGGGCCACAAAGTGACCGGAAATATCCACTTCGACCCCAAAGGCATAATCCATCCCGACTCCATTCAAGACAACCTCCCTAAGATCAAGGCTCTCCGGGACCGATTCAAAACCGACGACAAAGATAATCCGCCAAGCATCACGCTCTTCGCTTGCGACGCGGGCGCAGGAGACAAACTGCTGGACGCCATAAGCAGCGCGTTTCAAGTGACGGCCCGCGGATTTAAGAACGAGATCTGGTGGTGTTTCATGGTCCCCAAGGGCGGACCCGTCAGAGGCCGAACGTGGTATGATAGCGGTGGGATGGGCATTCATCCGCAATGCGAGAGTGACACGTTCAGTCCGGATATTCGAACGTGGAAGCCTGATAAGCAGAAGCAGCCGACGCCGTGACGCTAATGTAGGCGCGACGTTCGCGATCTTAGGCGGCTCGGGTCGCTCGCGGATTCCTAGCGTGCAAGTCTAATATCCCCAACGGGCCGCCATTTGCGCCTCCCGGCGTCGTTATCCGAGCCGATGCTGCCCCGGAGAAAGATTTGACCGAGTTCCCAATCCTCCAGTTCGGCGCCAGCCGTTTCCTGCAGGCGCATGTCGACCTGTTCGTCAGCGAGGCGCTCCCTCGCGGCGAAGCGATGGGGCGCATCGCTGTGGCGGGAACCACGGGGAGCCCGGAAAGCCGCCGGCGCGTTGGCGCCTTTGCAGCGGGCGAGCCTTATCCGGTCCTCGTCAAAGGCCTCCGCGAGGGGGCCATCGTCGATGACAGGGTCGAGGTTTCGAGCGTCGGCGCGGGCGTCGACGCTGTGACGCAATGGGACGAGCTCGAGCCCCTGTTCATCGCCGCGCGCTGCGCCATATCGAACACCGCCGATCGCGGCTACGAGACGGACCCCGACGACCGGCCTGACGCGGGGCCGCCTCGGTCGTTTCCCGCCAAGCTCGCCAAGCTCCTGCTCGCGCGCCACCGAGCCGGCGCCGACCCGATCACACTCTTCCCGTGCGAGCTGACGCCGACGAACGGCCAGGTCCTGCGGGGCGTGGTGCTCGACATGCTCGATCGCTGGCAGGCGCCGGCAGATGCGCGCCGCTGGGTCGAGGAGGATTGCGTCTGGGTCAATTCGCTCGTTGACCGCATTGTCTCCGAGCCGCTGGAGCCTTTGGGCGCGGTCGCCGAGCCCTATGCTTTATGGGCGATTGAGGACCAGCCGGGCCTCGAACTCCCCTGCCGGCACGGGGCGATCGTGGTCGTCGCCGACCTCAAGCCCTATGAGCGACTGAAGCTGTTCATTCTCAATCTCGGCCACACCTATCTCGCCGAGATCTGGGCGCGAGACGGCGGGGCGCCGGGGCTCACCGTCCGGGAGGCGGTGGCGGACAAAGCGACCCGGGCCAAGCTCGATCAGCTCTACGGCGAGGAAGTGATGCCAGTGTTCGCGGCGATCGGGATGAAAGACGAGGCGGAGACTTACCTCAAGACCGTGATCGAACGGTTCTCCAATCCCTTCCTCGATCACCGCCTGTCCGAAATCTTCACTAACCACGAGGCGAAGAAGCAGCGCCGCTTCGGCGGCCTGATCGAACTCGCCGACACAAACAATGTGCGTGTCAAGCTGCCGCGCCTCAAGGCCGCGCTCGCTGACAGCCACTAGCGTGGTGACGCACGACCCCCTCGCCGCGGGCGACCTCATCGCCGAGCGCCGTTTCACCTACGCGAAGGCCGCTGCTGAAGAGGGCGACTTCGGCGCGGCGGCGGAGCTGTTCGAGCAGGCGCTCGAGATCGCGCCGCATTGGGCGGCCGCGTGGTTCACGCTTGGCGAAGCGCGGGAGAAACTTGGCGACTTCGACGCAGCGGCCCGAGCCTTTCGTGAGGCGCTTGTCGCCGATCCCGCCGATGCGCAAGGCGCGATGGCCCGGCTCGCGCTCATAGGGCAAGGCGACGTGCCCCGCACGCTGCCGCTGGCCTATGTGGCGCGGCTATTCGACGATTACGCGCCGCGCTTCGACAAGCATCTGACCGACAATCTCGGCTATCGCGCCCCTGCCCTCATCGCTGAAGCGTTGAGCGCCGTCGCGTCGGGCCGTCGCTTCGCCTCGGCCCTCGACCTCGGCTGCGGCACGGGGCTCATGGGCACTGAGCTGCGCAGTCACACCGACCGTCTGGCCGGGGTCGACCTTTCGGCGGCCATGATCGCGAAAGCGCGTGAGCGCGGCTTCTATGATCGGCTCGTGGTCGGCGACGCTGCGGCGACGCTCGGTCGTGAGCCGCCTGGGATCTCTGATCTCATCGTCGCCGCGGACGCGCTCGTCTATGTCGGCGACCTCGCGCCGCTATTCGCCGCCGTGGCGAGGGTGCTGGCCTCAGATGGCCTGTTCGCGTTCTCGGTCGAAACTTGCGAAGGTGACGGGTTCAAGCTCGAACCGACGATGCGGTTCGCGCACAGCCGGTCCCATGTCGAGGCGACCGCGCGGGAGGTCGGCTTACAGCCGCTCCTCATTCGGTCCGCGTCGACCCGGCGCGAAGCGGGCGCGGACGCTCCTGGCCTCATCTGCGTGTTCGAGGGAAAGGGCGGCCTGTAGACGCTGTCGCCGACCGCGTCCGCCGCGCTCCAAAGGGCGTCCGCAAGGACGCCCGTCTGTCGACGGGCTATCGAGCGCAGCTACAACTGGCTGCGTCCATCTGCACGCAATCTGTTTTAGCGCGCCGCCCTCACGATAGCCGCCATGAACTCGCGATCGCGCGGGGCCCTTGTCGCTCCCGCGCAATCGGTCGCGTGTGCGGCGACCGATAAGCCATTTGGCAGTGCCCGGCGCAATACGACTGCCCTCCGACCGGCGTGAGCCCGCAATAGGCGAAATCCCCGCTTCTCGGATCGCCTAGCGGCCACCGGCAGGCGGAGTCGCGAATCTCCTCGAACCGCAGCCGTCGCATCTCGCCGATCTCGGCTACGCCAAAGCTCCTCCCTGCCGCCCTGCTGTCCCCCGGCGAGAGCTGGGGATCGCGAGCGGCGGCAGCGCCGGAGCGTTGTGCGTCGGGCCGAGTGTAATGCGCTGTCGCCCATTGGGGACGAGCCGCGCGGGGTGGGCCCTTCCCGCGCACGGAGGCGCCCCCGCCGCCATTGAGTTTGATCCCGATCCGGCTCGCCTTGCCAATGACAGCGTTACGGGATCCGACGCCGAGCGCCGCCGAGATGTGGCTTGCGCTCTTTCCCTCAAGCGCGAGCTTCTTGAGATCCTCGACGGCCTCGGCGGTCCATAGCATGCGCGTGCTCCAATCGCTGTCGCTGCGGCGTAACGCCGCGTGGAATGGTCTGAGGGTGGATATTCTTGTCCTAGCCGGACGCAGAGACGTTGCAGCCTCGGCAGCCCCCGATTTTGGAAGAATTTCCAATTTCTTCAGCATCTTAAAAAAACGAATCAGGCTGCAATCGCCCATTTGGAATAGTCCTACTGGGACCATAAATACGGTATAGTGACCCCATCGTGCGGAATACGGGGCGCGGCGTTCCGAACCGCCGGGAGATCGTAATGCTCGTGCGGACGAGATCGTCGGGAACGCCTCCGTATACGTCGTACCGAACGTTCAAGACGTTCATCGAGGATCTTCATGAGCACGGCGTGCCGTCACGCATCGATCGCAGCGTGCTGACGCGCTTTTCAGGAGTCGTGGGCACTCAGCTCATGCACGCGCTTCGGTTCCTCGGTCTCATCGAGGACGACGGACGCCCGACCGAGCGCCTCAAGGGGCTGGTGAAAGCGCACGGGACGGGGAGTTGGTCCGAGAGGCTTTTGGAGCTGCTCGGACATGAATATGCGCCGATGTTCGCAATCGACCTCGAAACTGCGACCCCGTCCCATTTCAATGAAGCCTTCAGAAAGGCGTTTCCCGCTGCGGACGCGGTCGTCCAGAAGTGCGTGACGTTCTTTCTTTACGCCGCGAATGATGCGGGCGTGAAAATCAGCGGCCGCGTCCTCAAGGGCCGGAAGCCGCGGTCTCTGACGCCGCGCAGGAAACCCGCGAAGCCTGCGTCCGCACATCCGCCGATAAAGGAGTTCGAGGCAGCGCCTTCGCCGCCTCAGGCTCCCCTGCTCCCACTCGAGGGCAAGAAGCCGTCAGAAATCCTTCTGACGCACCTCGACTTGAATGAGATGGACGACGAACAGCAAGCGGCGGTCTGGACGCTGTTGAAGTACTTCAAGGCGAGGGGGCTATGAGAACGTCTTACGCGCCCTCGTCGAGGATCTTGCGAACCTTCGCCGCCAGCTCCTCGATGCTGAAAGGCTTGGTCAGGAGATTGGTGCCGGGATCGAGCATCCCGTTGTGCACGATGGCGTTGCGCGTATAGCCGGTCGTATAGAGCACTTTGAGGTTTGGCCGTTTCCCGCGCGCGCGATCGGCCAGTTGTCGTCCGGACATGTCCGGCATGACGACGTCGGTAAACAGCAGGGTGACCTGCTGGCCCTCATCGAGCATGCGCAACGCCTGCGACGGACCCGAGGCCTCGACAACGCCGTAACCAAGCTCCCGTAAGGCTTCGACAGACAATGCGCGCACACGTTCCTCGTCCTCGACAACGAGGATGATTTCGCTGCGCAGACCGCGGTGGACAGTGGCAAGTCGCTTCGCCTGCTCCGTCGCCGCAGCTTCGCCGTAGAGGCGCGGCAGATAAATCTTGACCGACGTCCCCACGCCAAGCTCAGAGTAGATTTTTACGTGCCCCCCGGACTGGCGAACGAAGCCATACACTTGGCTGAGGCCCAGACCCGTACCCTTTCCGGCGCCTTTGGTCGTGAAGAAGGGGTCGAAGGCCTTTGCGATGACCTCCGGCGCCATGCCTGCGCCCGTATCGGCGACCGCGATCAGCACGTACTGCCCGGCCTCGATCGCGTATTCCTGGGCGTAAGCGTCATCCACAAAAGCGTTCAGGGTCTCGATGGTGAGCCTACCGCCGCTCGGCATTGCATCACGCGCGTTGACGGCAAGGTTAAGGATCGCGTTCTCAAGTTGCGCGGGATCGGCCTCAACCTGCCACAGGCCGGCGGCAAGCACGGTCTCGACTTTGACTTGCTCGCCAAGCGTGCGGATGAGCAGCTCGCTCATGCCGGCGACCAGTTTGTTAATGACCAAGGGCTCGGGCGACAGCGCTTGCTGTCGAGAAAACGCCAAGAGCCGTTGCGTAAGCGTCGCCGCCCGCTGGGCGCCATCGATGGCGCCTTCGACGAACCTTTCAACGTCGGTTTCGCCACGCGCCAGCTTGCGTTGTAGGAGGTTAAGACCGCCCATGATGACGGCGAGCATGTTGTTGAAGTCGTGCGCGATCCCGCCGGTGAGCTGCCCGACCACCTCCATCTTCTGGACTTGGCGGAGTTGCTCCTCGACCTTGGAGCGGGCGTAAACTTCGTCGTGAACCCGCTGTTCGAGCGTGTTGTTCAAAACCTGGAGGGCTTCTTCCGCGCGGCGACGCTCCGCGACCTCGCGTTCCGCGGCCTGATAAAGGCGCGCATTGTCGATGGCTGTCGCGGCCTGGCCGGCAATGCCGACCAGAAGCTCCTCGTGCTCGTCGACGAACTTTGCCGGCTCGGCGTGTCCGAAGAACAGTCCGCCAATCACTTCTCCGGATCGCGAGGTGACCGGCACAGCGAGATAGCTCCGCACCGGCAAATGTCCTTTGGGCATGCCGTAATGGGGTTCATTCTTCCCGTAACGAGGGTCTTTGCGGATGTCATCGGAGCGGACGACGCCAGTACCCTTAAAAGTGGGTTCGAACACGGCCGTGTTGCGCGGCATGGGAAACTTGTCGAAGTGCTCCCTCGCCACGCCAGAGAGAGCGTACAGCATGTAGCTCTCACCCTTGTCGTTGATGACGTTGTAGAAAAAGGCGCCGAACTCAGCGTCCACGATCTCCGTGCAGGCGTCGGTGGCGATCTGCACGATCTTGTCCACGTCGAGCTCGGCCGCCAGCGCAGCGCCCATGCGGTTCAAGACGTCGAGCTTACGAGACTCGGCGCGGATCGCCCTCTCCGTCTGGTGGTGCTCGGTGACATCGTGGCCCTGGATGAAGATGCCGGTCGTAGCGCCCTCGTCGGCCACGATCGGCTGGTAGATAAAATCGAGATAGCGCTCGGCGAGGACGCCATCCGGACCGTGCTGCAGATTGACCGGCGCGCCGCGCCCGATATAGGGCTCGCCCGAAGCATGAACCTGATCGAGCAACCGGACGAAGTCCTGCTCGACCACTTCCGGAAGGGCTTCCGCAACTGTCCGTCCAATGACATCACGGGTGGCAACCAGCGTCCGGTAGGCCTCATTCACCATGGTGAAGCGATGCTCGGGTCCGCTCAGCATCGCAATGAATCCGGGCGCCTGCTCGAACATGAGCCTCAAGCTCTTGCGCTCGGCCTCGAGCTCCCGCTCGATCCGAACCTTGTCGGTGATTTCGATGACGATGGCTATGACGCCGGCAGGTCTGCCGTCTTCGCCTAGGATCGGGGAATAGTCGAGGTTGAGCCAGACTTGCTCCGGTTTGCCGCCATGCCGGTAAAGCGTAAGCGGGAAATCTCGATAGGCCAGCGTCTCGCCGGCGAGCCCCACCTTCATGATGCTGTCGTTGAAGTCGGCGACCTCAGGCCAACCCTCTCGGACCTTGGAGCCGAACAGGTTTGGGTGGCGGCCACCGGCGAACGCGGAGTAGCCGTCGTTGTAGATCATGATCCCGTCCTCGCCCCACAAGGTCACGATCGGGACTGGCGAGCGCAGGATGAGCGCGATCGTGCTTTTAAGGCTTGCCGGCCAGCTCTCTATCGGACCAAGCGGCGTCGCAGCCCAGTCGAAACTCGCGATGATCTCGGCAGCTTCCCCTCCACCACTCAAAAACGGATAGCGAGCGGGGGCAATCATGTTGAAATCGTCCCTCCGAGCTCTTGTGGTTGGACCCGACACATCGGCGATGTAACGCGGCGGACTGACACCCGGATCCAGAGCTTAATCGTGAACGGGCAGTTTCTGTAGTCTTCTCACAGAAATTCGTCCGATTTCGCCCAAACGGTCGCCGCCCTGGCACGCGGATTCGCTCTTTGCGTCAGGTAGCCGTCCTCGCCTGGCGCGCTCTGATGATCGACGCGTTGAGCTCGCCGCCGAACACGAAAAGCAGCGCCACCCAATAGAGATAGACGAGCGCGATCATGACGGATGCGAGGCCCGCGTAGGTGGAAATGTAATTGCGCAGATATTCGCTCAAATAGGCGCCGAAAAGCTCGCCGAAGGCGATGCTGGCGACGAAGGTCAGCGCGACGCCCGGGAGAATATCGCGAAACCCCACCCGGTGGGCGGGCAGGATGATATGCGCGAGAATGAGCGAGCTCGCCAGCATCAAACCGGCGATCCCGATGCGGAGGAACGTGAGCAAGCTGTGCGCCTGCTCCACCGAGGGAAAGAAAGCCCCCAACGTGTCTACGATCAGCGGCCCGAGCACGACGAGGAAGGCTAGCGCCAACAGGGCGATCGACCCGATCAGCACCAGCCCTAAGGATTGAAGCCTGAGCATCCACCACGGTCTCGGCTCGATCAGGCCATAGGCGCGATTGAGTCCGACCCGGAGCGCCTCAATCGCGCTCGAAGCGAAATAGAACGAGAAGACGGCGCCAAAGGTCAGCAGTCCGCCGCTGCGGGGAGTCGTCAGAACTCGCTCCACCTCTTGTGAGATCGGACGGGCCACCACCTCCGGCCATTCAGCGAAAACGAGCTTCGCCGCCTCATGCGCGAGATCGCTGGAGCCGAAAAATCCGGCGACCGCAGCAACGAAAATGAGGAACGGGAACAAAGATGTGAGCAAAGTCAGCCCGATGTAGCTGGCGATCGCCCAGCCGTCGTCGGCGGCGAATTTTTCCGCCGCCTGCCAGATGATTTTCAGGCGTGCGCTCACCCTCGCTCGACCCTCCCCGCATCAGCAACCATTTTGGCCCGACGCTGCGGCGAGCGCCACCCGCGCAAGGCCGAATTCACGCCCCGTAGTGCGCGGAGAGGCATTGCAACGGCGGAAGCAGCGACGCATGCTGCGGCGCAGCAACGGCGCCCAATGAAGGAGCCACGCCTGTTGACGCTCGACGACCTTGCCCGCCAGGCCCACTTCGCCGCCGAGCGCCTCTTGGATCGCGCGCTCGACGCCATGCGCGACCGAGTGAGCGAAAACGGCAAGTTGAGCGCCGACAAGATCGAAACTGAACAGCATGCCGTCCACGGGCTGGCCTGGCTTGCGACCTATGTCGAAGCAATCAAGGAAATGGCGGCCTACGCCACCCGTATGCAGGAGGACAGCCGATTCGGCGAGACTGAACAACTGCTGACGCGCGTCGGGCTTGGAGAATACCTCGATCAGATCTTTAGCGCCATCCCGATGAATCAGAGCGAAATCGTGCGCCCCGCCGACTTCGGCCTCGCTGCCGACGAGATCGCGACGCTTCGCAACGAGGCCGTGGAGGCGCTGATCGCCTCCGGCGCCACGCGGGAAAACCGCGCCGCCCTCGCCGCTTTGATCGGGGAAGCGCGGGAAGGCGTGATCGGCGACCCCGGACTCGACGAGACCTTCGAGGCGATCCGCGGCGAGATGCGCCGTTTCGCCGACGCGGAGGTCGTTCCGCACGCCCAAAGCTGGCATCGCGCCAACGCCTATATCCCGCTCGAAATCATCGCGGGCTTAAGCGCCATGGGCGTCTTTGGCTTAACCATCCCCGAGGCCTATGGCGGCATGGGGCTTGGCAAGGTGGCAATGTGCGTCGTGTCGGAGGAATTGTCGCGCGGGTATATCGGCGTGGGCTCGCTGGGCACCCGGTCCGAGATCGCCGCCGAACTCATCATTGTCGGCGGCACGGAGGCGCAGAAACGAAAATACCTGCCCAGGATTGCGAGCGGCGAGATCCTGCCGACCGCGGTCTTCACCGAGCCCAACACCGGCTCCGACCTCGCGTCCTTGCGCACCCGTGCGACCCGGGACGGCAATGACTATGTCGTCAGCGGGGCGAAAACCTGGATCACCCATCCCGTTCGCGCCGACCTCATGACGCTCCTCGTCCGCACCAACCCCGAGGAGCGCGGCTACAGGGGCCTGTCGATGTTTCTGGCCGAGAAACCGCGCGGTAATGACGCCGATCCGTTCCCGGCCAAGGGGATGTCGGGCGGGGAAATCGAAGTGCTCGGCTATCGTGGCATGAAGGAATACGAGATTGCCTTTGACGGCTTCCGGCTGCCCGCCGAGGCGCTGCTCGGCGGGGTGGAGGGCCAGGGCTTCAAACAACTGATGGAGACCTTCGAATCGGCGCGCATCCAGACGGCCGCGCGAGCGGTCGGCGTGGCGCAATGCGCCTTTGAGCTCGGCCTGCGCTACGCCAAGGAGCGAATGCAGTTCGGCAAGACGATTATCCATTTTCCCCGGGTCGCCGACAAGCTCGTGATGATGGCGGTCGAGATCCACATCGCCCGGCAGATCACGTATTTCGCCGGACGCGCCAAGGACGAAGGCCGCCGCTGCGACCTCGAAGCAGGCATGGCGAAGCTTCTGGCCGCGCGCGTCGCCTGGGCCGCAGCGGATAATGCGCTGCAGATCCATGGCGGCAACGGATTCGCGCTCGAATATCCGATCTCGCGCGTGTTATGCGATGCGCGCATCCTCAATATTTTCGAAGGCGCGGCGGAGATTCAGGCCCAGGTGATCGCGCGCCGGCTGCTTGAGGGCGGAAATTAGGCCTTTTCCGATTCGTAGGCCTCAGCCCCGATCGGCAGACGCTCGTTCGCAGCGGCGGCGGTCCGCCATAATGGTCTGGCTTGTTGAGAACGTCGAAATGGTGCAGGTTTGGGTCTGGTGCGCTAACACGGGCTTAGCGGCCGGCTCGGGGACGACGCCACGGAATCAGACATGAAAAGACTGGTTTTCGTTCTCGCTTTGACAGGGTCGCTTGCCACGGACGCCCGGGCCGACGACGCTACGACAATCGCCGTCAACAGCGGCGCCCCGATCGCGAAGCTGGAAGCGGCAGGAGCGCAAATTTACATGTGTGCAAAAAATGCGGCGGGAGTGTTGAATTGGACCTTCCGCGAGCCAATCGCGACCCTGCTGGAAGAGGCAAAGACGGTCGGACGTCATTTCCTCGGCCCTACGTGGGAATTCGCCGATGGGTCGCACGTTGTGGGCGAGCAGGTGAGCACGGCGCCGGGCAAGACCGCCAAGGACATTCCCTGGTTGAAACTCTCGGTCAAGGAACCCCCGAATTCCGGTCTCGTCGCAGGCGCAACATCGATTCTACGCATCGACACGAACGGGGGCGTCTTCGAGGGAGGTTGCAACAACGAAGGCGAACTCCATCCGGAGCCGTACACCGCAACCTACATATTCGTGAAATAAACACGTTGTCCGCAATGCAGGCAAACGACCGCCGCTCTGTCTGTTGACGTCCACGGAGGTCAAGCCTTTCCCCTCAACAAGAGATTTGGGCTGTTAGGCTAAGCGCGGCAGGGTCGGCGCGGCCGAACGCGCTTGGCCCCAAGCTCGGCGCGCAGAATCGAGTTTCGACCGAGCGCGGCCGGCGCGACAGGACACTTCTGTTTGGTTTGCGCTGGCGCAAAATGGCCGCTAGATATTCCCAGATCGGGGATGTTTGCATGGCGGCGGGCGTCTTCATAAGCTTTCGACCTGAGGATTCCGCGTGGGCGGCGCGAATTCGCGATCGGCTGCAAGGCAGCGTGGGGCGCGATGACCTTGGGCGTGGCGCCGATTTCGCAAAGGCTCGGAAGGGGGCTGCGGAAATTGAAGCTCTTGTCCTGATTATCGGCAGGAGCTGGCTCGCGGGGATGCTAGACGATCCAAGCGACCCGGTACGTATCGAGATCGAGGCTGCGCTCAACCGACAAATAAATGTGATCCCGGTTCTCGTCGATGGAGCGTCGATGCCTGCGGCGGGCGCTTTGCCAGAACCGCTGAAGGTTCTGGCGCATTTGCGGACGATTGAATTGTCTTCCGCACGCTTTGACTCCGAGATGGAGCGGCTGGAGGAAACCCTCCACGATCGCTCTATCAATTTTTCCGGGGGCCCATCCATTGAGCTGCCGTTTCCCGACCTGTGCGACCTGGGACTGATGGGTTTGAAGGGCATCGCGGCGCCCTTCGAAGAAGGCACGGCCAGCAGACGCGCCGGCAGTGGAACGTCGGCAAGGAAAGGCGCGGCGAAGGCGCCCGCGCCCAAGCGGGTCGCGAAGACCGCGGCGCCAAAAAGAGCGCCAAAGAAAGCCGCGAAGAAGAAGACAGAGGTGAAGAAGGCCGCGACAAAAAAGCCGGCCGCCAAGAAGGTCGCGCGGTCGAGGCCTGCGGATCCGGACGTCGCGTCGGGCCAGCCGCGCGTCGCCGTCAATCAAGACCTTTCGGTTGACGCGATAAACGATTTCGTATCGGCACGCCGCGCCGAGGCCCCGCTGCACAAGGATCGTCCACAAGCGTTGGGCGCAGGCGACGGGCGTCCGCTCCAGAACCCTCTGGCGCGGCCCGGCCCGGACTTAAGGGCTCCTCCCGGACCAAGGGGACCTCAGTAAAGAAAGCAGCAAAAAAGGCCAGCTCCGTCACTGGCTCGCGGAAGGCCTAAGGCTGAGGCCAAAATCTCCGCGGGTTCACCGGCCGCCGCAGCCGTCGACGAGATTGTCGAATGCTCCGTCTTCGGCCCTCCCGCCGCGCTGCCTGGCAAGACGATCCTCATCCAGGTGTTCTTGCATCTGGCGAATCAGGCCGAACGCGCGAGTTTCCTCGCGATCACCATGGACGCCTCGGCGAAACTGAAAGGCACGAAGTCTCTCGACCTGCCCATCAAAAGGGGGCCAGGGTCGAGATCGCCTTCAGCGCCAACGGGTTCACCGTCGACGAGCCCGTCCAAAGCGTCGTTTGGCGGGGCGAGCCAGCCTATTGCCAGTTTCTCGCGACAATTCCGGCGGGGACGAGCGGGCAAAGCTTCTTTCCCGTCATTCGCGTGAGCGTCGATGGGAAATTGGTCGGACCGATCAAGTTCCGCCTGTCGTCCGACGATACAGCCTCGCAACCAACATCGGAACCTCTGGGCGATCACGCGGGGCGGTACAGGTACGCGTTTGTGTCCTACGCCTCGAAGGATCGGGAAGAGGTCCTCAAGCGCGTGCAGATGCTCGAAATTCTGAAGACGAAGTTCTTTTAGGATATTTTGTCGCTCGACCCCGGCGACCGCTGGGAGAAAAAGCTCTACGAGAATATCGACCGCTGCGACCTGTTCCTGCTGTTTTGGTCACAAGCGGCAAAAGATTCGCAATGGGTCCTCAAGGAAGCCGAATACGCGCTCGCGCATCAGCAGACAAATAAGGGTAACGAGCCCGATCTCGTGCCGGTCGTATTGGAGCAAAACGTGCTCCCCCCGCCGAACCTGTCCGCCTTTCATTTCAACGACCGGATTTCATACCTGATTTCCCGCAAGCTTTAGCCGAGCGCACTCCGGCTGCTTGAGGGCGGCCTTGAGCCGCCCCCAAGGTTGTCTGAGTTAGACCCGCTCCAGCCGCACATGCGCGAGGCCCGCTGCGCGGAAGCCAAGCACGCTCGCGGCGGCGGGCGAGACATCGATAATGCGGCCGCGAATGAACGGTCCCCGGTCGACGATTTTAAGGATGGCGGTGCGGCCATTGTCGAGATTGACCACTTTCACCCGTGCTCCAAGCGGGAGAGATTTGTGGGCTGCAATCAGCCCGCTATAATGTGGATTTTGATAATAGGAGGCTATACCTAACTCATTTGCGGCCGCTACGTTCGTAAATCCAACCACGGCCGCGCACACAAACATAACTTTCCGCATCCACTACACCTCATTATTCTGAACGTTACCCGGGCCCTCTGGCGGGTGTATGAGGCATAAACAAGGCTGGTTTAATTTACTCTGGCCCAATGTTCAGAACAACTTGACACTATGATCCCAATATGCAGGACGGCAAAACCGCTTTAGATTGCGGCGATCCCGCGAACAGGAATGGCATGGCGGCGATGAGGAGAAAGTTCGAATGAAGGTGCTTATTATCGGCGCGGCGGGCATGATCGGGCGCAAATTGACCGCGCGCCTGGTCAGCGACGGAAAACTCGCTGGCAAGGCAATCACCAACGCGCATCTCGTCGATGTCGTCGCGCCGCAGCCACCGGCGAACGCGCCCTTCACGGTGACCCTCGACGCCTTCGACATTGCCGCCTCCTACGTCGCGTCGAAGCTTGTCGCGCCGCGGCCCGACGTAATTTTCCTACTGGCTTCGGTGGTCTCGGGCGAAGCAGAGGCCGATTTCGACAAAGGCTACGCCATCAACCTCGGTGGAACCCACGCGATATTCGAGGCGATCCGGCGCGAGCAGGCTTTGTCCGGCGGCGCCTACAAGCCGCGCCTGATCTTCACCTCCTCGATCGCGGTCTATGGCGCGCCGTTTCCCGACAAGATCGGCGACGAGTTTCTCGCCGCTCCCCTGACCAGCTACGGAACCCAGAAGGCGATCTGCGAGCTTTGGCTCGCCGACTATTCGAGGCGCGGCTTCTTCGACGGCGTTGGGCTGCGCCTGCCCACGATCTGCGTTCGCCCCGGCTTGCCCAACAAGGCGGCTTCCGGGTTCTTCTCCGGCATCATTCGCGAGCCCCTCGCCGGCAAGGAGGCGATCCTACCGGTCGGCGATGATGTTCGTCACTGGCACGCCTCGCCCCGAGCCGCGGTCGAGTTCCTGTTGCGGGCAGCCGAACTCGATCTCTCGCTCCTGGGCGCTCGCCGCTCGCTCAATCTGCCCGGCGTCAGCGTCACCGTCGGGGAGCAGATCGAGGCTTTGCGCGCCATCGCCGGCGACAAGACCGTCGCCCTTATCCGCCGCGAGCCAGATGAGACCATCAGCCGCATCGTCGCGGGATGGGCGCGTGATTTCGATCCGGCGCGGGCAAAAAGTCTAGGATTTCAAGCAGACGCCAGTTTTTCGGCCATAATCAATGCCCATATTGAGGATGAACTCAACGGGCTGAGGGCGTGACCGCACGATGCTAGACCTTCCGGCCAGAAGCGAAAGCGGCGCCGACGCGCTCGCGCTCACGTTCCCGAACGCGGTTGCGAAGCAGGCAAGCGCGCCGGGACTGGCGCCGCCGTTCCACGGCTTCGGCCTCGCGGCGCGCGTTCTTGCGGTTACGATCGGCTTCGTCCTCCTCGCGATGAGCCTCTTCTATGTCACCCGGCTCACCGCCCATCGCGAAATGCTGCTGCACGGCAAGATCAGCGCCGTTCAGACGACTGTCGACGCTTTCGGGATGGGCGGACCCACCCCGCTCCCAAAGGACCTGTCGCCAAAGATCCTGAATAGCGACGACGTGAAGTGGATGGCGATCGAGACGCCGGCGGGACGCCGCGAGTTCGTTACCGCGGGCGGGCCACTGGAGAGCGTCGAGTCGATCAAAGCTGACGACAGTTCCTATTTGGAGAGCATGGCGGCCACCTTTCACGCCCTGTTCGCCGCGCCCGGGACTGTGGTGAAGCTGAGCGCTCCGGCGCAAGCGAACGAACCGGCGATCGAGTTCGCCTTCGACGAGACGACGCTGGTTCAGTCGTTGCGGCGCGTGTCGTACAATTTTCTCACGATTTCGCTGACCATTGCCGCTGTCGTCACTTGCGTGCTGTGGGCGGCGCTGTGGCGTATGGTGCTTCAGCCGGTGCGGCGGCTCACATCCAACATCATCGCCTTTGGTGAGAGTCCCCAGGACGCCTCGCGGGTGATCGCGCCGACCGGGCGGGGAAACGAGATCGGCCGCGCCGAGGCGGCGCTCGCTGTCATGCAGGGGTCGCTCGCCCATGAGCTGGCCCAAGGCAAGCGGCTGGCCGAACTCGGCATGGCGGTTGCGCGCATCAATCATGACCTGCGCAACATCCTGAGCGCCGCACAGCTCATCTCGGATCGCCTGGCCACGATCCCGGATCCGCTTGCTCAGCGACTGGCGCCGCGTTTGGTCGCGACCCTTGATCGCGCGATCCAGTTTTGCCAGTCGACGCTCACCTATGGCGCAAGCCGTGAACTTCCCCCGTCTCGCCGCCGCTTCGACCTGAGCGAGCTGGTGGGACAGGTCGTAGAGTCGGGGCAAGCCGAGCACGACGCTGCAGTCGACTACAACATCGACATTCCGCCTCGTTTCTGTGTTTACGCGGACCCGGACCACATCCTGCGCGTGCTTGAGAACCTGAGCCGCAACGCGGCTCAGGCGTTGATGGCGAAGGGCGCCACGGACGGACGTCCGAAAGCGATACGCTTCGCGGCCATTCGCACCGACGGGCTGGCGCTGGTCGAGATCAGCGACACCGGGCCAGGATTTCCGCCTGATCAGAACGAACGGATCTTCGAGCCGTTCCACAAGTCGACGAGCGACGTTGGCGCCGGCCTTGGCCTTGCGATCGCCGCCGACCTGGTGACGCGAAACGGCGGAGCGATCACGCTTGCGCCGGCCAAGGCCGACGATTTCTATTGTGGCGCGCGATTCCTGATCAAATTGCCGACCGCGGAGGGCGCGCGCAAGTCCGCGCGAGCGGCGCCGGACGCCAGGGAGCTGCTCCCGTAATCCACTTCCCTTAAGGGGCGTATTCCGCTTCAAGACGCGCTCGACTTTGAAGCGGCCCGGCGCTCGGTTAAGACTGCGCCCCGCGGACACGCGCGCGATCGCCCATTTCATCAAAAATTCGCGTGGCGGTCGGGGAAGGTGCACATGTCGGTCGTGACGCCAATGGCGCGAACCCAATCGATCGCCTTCCTGTCTTCGGGCGCAAAAGAAGCCAACGACGCGCTTGAGAGCCTCACGGCTCTCTATGGCAATAGCCCGTTCGACGAGGCCGACGTCATCGTCGCGCTCGGCGGCGACGGCCTGATGCTGCAAACCCTGCATATGACAATGAAGGCGCCGAAGCCGATCTACGGCATGAACCGAGGATCGGTGGGCTTCCTCATGAACGACTATTCCGAGCAAGGCCTGCCCGAACGGCTCAGAGTCGCGCAGCCCTCGATCATTCACCCGCTCATCATGCGAACTCGAGACATTCACGGGGCTGATACGACCGCGCGCGCGATCAACGAGGTGTCTCTGTTGCGCCAGACCTATCAGGCGGCCAAGCTGCGCATCGAGATTGACGACATAGTACAGCTCGACGAACTGATCGCGGACGGCATCCTGGTTTCGACTCCGGCCGGCTCGACCGCCTACAACCTTTCCGCCAACGGGCCGATCCTGCCGCTCGGCGTGCCGCTGATGGCGCTGACGCCACTCTCGCCGTTTCGCCCTCGCCGCTGGCGCGGCGCGCTCCTGCGGGATTTCCAACGGGTCACCATAGAAGTGCTGGAGGCTGACAAACGCCCGGTCGCGGCGGCCGCCGACCATTTCGAAATCCGGCGCGTCGTCCAGGTCGAGGTGGCGATGGACAAGGCGACGTCTCTGGTCCTCTTGCATGATCCTGGCCATTCGCTCGACGAGCGAATCCTGCGTGAACAATTCCGCTACTAGGCGAGCCGATGGCCAAAGCTGCACGCGTGATCCGCGACACTGTTCTCGCCACGGGACGGTTCGATCTCACCCGCACCGAAATCGAGGTCAGGGAGGACGACGGCTCGACGCGCACGCTCAAGCACGATGTTTATCGCCATGGCAAAGCGGCGGCGGTGCTGCTCTACGACGCGAAGCGCCGGGTCGTCGTTCTGGTCAAGCAGTTTCGCGCCGGCTCGTATCTGAGCGACGGAGCGCTGGCGACCATCGAGGTCTGCGCCGGCATGTTGGACGGCGATCCGCCCGAAGTCTGCGCCATCCGCGAGGCGCTCGAGGAGACGGGCATCGTTATCCGCGACCCTCTCCACGCTTTCGACGCCTACATGAGCCCGGGCGGCATGACCGAAAAGATCGCCTGCTTCGTCGCTCCCTATGCCGAAGCGGACCGCACCGGAAAAGGTGGAGGCGTCGACGAGGACGAGCATATCGAGGTCCTCGAGATCCCGTTCGGCGAGGCGCTCGCGATGATCGAGAGCCGGGCCATCGCCGACGCCAAGACGATCGCGCTGCTTTACTACGCGAAGGCGAACGGCCTCATGGGATGAAGGTCCGCCGACCGGACTGACGCCTGCGATTTCCATCCGCGTTTCATGCGATTCCAACAGGATACGGCGCCATTTCCTTCCGACCGGCGTCGGCGCCTTTGCATCTTCGCGCCCGGCCTGTCGCCGTGAGCGGGCGCATGGATCAGGCAACATCCTGGATGTCGAAGCGAGCCACCTTGCCTCCGCGAAGGCGGAAGACGTGTCCAACCGTCTTGTCCTTCAACCCGTGCTTCTGGCCCTGGAGCGGTTTGCCTTCGAGATCGCGGACGGACTGCCGGACTTCTGCGACGATCGCGCCATCGGTAGTTCGATGAAAGCCCACAGGCTCGACGTGCGGACTGACCATGGCCCATTGGCGCGTCCAGTACGCGCGTACGGCCTCGCGGCCATGGACGTGGCCACCATCCATGCCGTTGGCCCAGGCGACATCATCGGCGAGCGCGGTCAACACGCTGTCTATGTCCCGCGCATTGAAGCGATCGTAGAGGCGCTCGAGGAGTTTGACGTCATCGTCCATTGGTTCTCTCCTTGTGGGTGTTGCGTTAGAGGCCGAACGTCGTTTACATATGCACGTATGCATCAGAGGCGGTGGGTGCAAGGGGTGAGACGCATGGATCTCGATGTGCTCTCGACGCCTGGGCACCTGATCAGTCTCGCCGCGCGCGGGTTCGCCCGCCTTAGCGAAGCGCGACTCAAGCCGCTTGGCTTCGGCGTCGGCCATTTGCCAGTGCTGGTCGCGCTTCAGGATGGCCGCGCAAGCACGCAGCGCGATCTCGCCCGCTTCGCCAAGATCGAACAGCCGCCAATGGCGCAGATGCTCGCCCGCATGGAGCGGGACGGGCTGATTCAGCGCACACCTGACCCGGCCGATGGGCGCAGCAGCCGCATCACGCTGACGGAGGTCGCCAAAGCGCGCCTGCCCGACGCGGTTGCTGTCTTGCTCCGGGGTAATCATGAGGTCCTGCGCGACTTCACGGACGAGGAGGCCGGTCTGCTCGTCGCCCTGCTGACGCGCCTGATCGCAAACCTCGATCAGGTCGCGAGCGTCGAGGCGTCGCCCGGCACGCCAATTCTTTAGAAGGGGGACTGACCGGACCGTCCGTTGGCAGGCTGATCGAGCCCGAAACTAGGACGCGGCCGCCATTCCGCCAGCCTCGGGCGGTCTCTTGATAATGGTTTCAGGCGCCATCGAGCGGTCATTGTCTTCTGCAAAGCTCAACCTGGGAGCAAGCTTTCGGGGAGAAAGACATGGCCACGTTCGACACGCTGATCGACGATCTAGCCGGCCGTTTCGGGCTTG
>Ga0210406_10002298_pt1 | contig 22069 bp, 18 predicted proteins | sample IncBWC30MmetaG_FD_155454 | JGI IMG/M metagenome (GOLD analysis project Ga0210406, IMG submission 155454) | Forest soil microbial communities from Barre Woods Harvard Forest LTER site, Petersham, Massachusetts, United States - Inc-BW-C-30-M | ecosystem: Environmental > Terrestrial > Soil >...
GCAGGGGGAATGCTGGGAGCACAAGCAGGCCGTCATTTATAAGGGGCCGTTCCGCCAGGTGGTGGACGACGACGGTCACGTACTGCGCCGGGGAATGCGCGTCGCGGTTTGCGAGAAGACGTTCCATCTTTATTCGAAGGCTCCCTATCGCGAATCGTTCGCGCTGGTTCCGCCGCTGGTTCCCGTAGCAAAAGAGGATGCAAAGCGCTTTCCCTGCACCAGCGGAACGTTGCTGCGCGATCCGCGGGAAACCAAGGGCGAAGACTATGCCCTCACAACGGAAGCGCCGATAGATTGTTGTTCGCCGGGAGATCGAAAGAGCGGGTGCTGCTGATGGCCGTTGCCAATTCCCCATTTCCGATCTTGCCGAGCGGCAATGGGTATGCCGAAGGGTTCACGCAAGTTTTGCGGGAGAATGGAACAGCGGAATTGTTGCGCTCGGAAACGACTACGCTGCAGATCAACGTCGGCAAACTTTGCAATCAGGCCTGCCATCATTGCCACGTGGACGCGGGTCCTAAGCGCACGGAAATCATGCCCGCGGAAATCGCCCGCCGTGTGGTGCAAATTCTTGCCGCCAGCCCGAGCATTACCATCGTGGACATTACCGGAGGCGCGCCGGAGCTGAATCCGAATTTTCGCTGGCTTGTCGAGGAGTCGCAGCGCCTGGGCCGGCACGTCATCGATCGCTGCAACCTCACGGTGCTTCTAGAGGAGACGCAGCAGGATCTCGCGGAATTTCTCGCCGCACGGCGAGTGGAGATCATCGCCAGCCTGCCCTGCTACACGGTGGAAAATGTGGACAAGCAGCGCGGCAAGGGCGTTTTCGTGAAAAGCATGAAGGCGCTGCGCAAGTTAAACGGCCTGGGTTACGGGATGCCCGGCTCTGAGTTGAAATTAAGCCTGGTCTACAATCCTGTGGGCGCGTCGCTGCCACCACCGCAGGAAAAGCTCGAAGCCGACTATAAGCAGCACTTGCGCGAAGAGCACGGAATCGAGTTTCACCACCTGCTGACGATCACCAACATGCCGATTCACCGCTTCGAGGAAGATCTGCAGCGCCAGGGCAAGCACGACCTCTACATGGAGCTACTCAGGAAGAATTTTAATCCCGCGACGGTCCACGGCTTGATGTGCCGTTCGCTGGTGAGCGTCGGATACAACGGCAAGCTCTACGATTGCGATTTCAACCAGATGCTGGACATCGAATTGGAACAACCGGGAGGTGCGGCTACCGTGTGGGACGTCGAAACCTTCACTGGGTGGGCTGGCCGCAGAATCATAACCGCCGGCCATTGCTTCGGCTGTACCGCTGGCGCGGGGTCCAGTTGCACCGGGGCTCTGGCATAGTTTTTACTGCACCGACCTGAAGGTCGGCCACTACGTCTAATGCGCTTCTCTTATTTGTACTGGTGAAGCTACCAGTTTGTCGTAGACAATCTTGCCATCTGAATCCAGCCGCCCGAATGTGAGGACTCCTGTCGGGCACATCTGCACGCAAGCAGAGCAGCGCACGCATTCCGGGTCCTCCATCGGCATGCCTTTGTTCGCAAAATTCATTACGTCAATTCCCTGGTGGCAAACGGAAGTGCAGACGTTGCAGGAAATGCACTTTTTCTTTTCCGGGAAAATCCGGTATCTCGAAAATCGCGCATAGATGTGCATCAGTGCCGCGAGTGGGCAAGCAAAGCGGCACCACACCCGGCCGCTGAACCAGAAATACATGCACAAGCCGATTATTCCGGCGAGGCCGATGTCCACCACGTGGTAGTAGTTCAGCTCAACGCCAAGCACCGACCACTGGCTCAACATTCCAGAAAATAGTTGCGCGGATGCGCGCCCAAGTTCCGAGTTTGGCGCCATCCAGCTCGCAAACCGGAACGCTGCAATCAGCATCGCTGCAAACAAGATTACCTGCCCGGCCATGTTCAGGCGGTTCCAGAACGGTCCGTGCGGCATTTTTTCGCGGTGCGTGTCGCCCATCGTTTCCGCCAGGCCGCCGCAGGAACAAACCCAGCCGCAGTACGCGCCTTTACCCCAGCGGTAGACGATTAGCGGAATGATCACAAAGGTTTGCACAAACGAAATCGCCAGCCACCACCACATTGGTTGCGAGGTGAAAACGTTCCAGATGAACAGCGGCCACGCGAGGACGAATCCGAAAGCGCGCCAGTACTCGCGACCGTGATCGTAGTTCACCACGGGAAAGAGATTGTCCGCGATGGTTTTCATCACACCGGAATCAAACCACCCGTTGTGCCCCATGAGCGGCAGGACAATGTAAGGAAGCAAGAAGAGCGGGATGAATTGAAAGGCCATCAGCGAATACGTCTGCAAACGGACGTACGGCGTGTTGCGGCGGCGAATCCGGCGCAGACCAAACGCAAAGATTGCCAGTGTGTAGGCCGTCGAGTAATAAAATCCGGGTTGCGCCAGGTCGACGGCGAGTGTTCCCAAAAGCGTACTTGGATCGGCGGAAGATGCGGCGATCGAACCGCCCATAGCATGCAGCCAGCCCGGCACGTTGAAAGGAAACCAGTGCCACTGCTGGAATAGCTGGTTCAGATGACTGCTTGCCTTCCAGATGTACACAAAGCAACAGAAGGCAAAGAACGCCAGAAAACTGACCGCCATCCTGGCGGACCACTCTCCTCGAATCGGAATTCCGGAACGGCGGAAAAAATCGAGCGGGGCTTCGCGCCCCAACATCGTGAACACAACGTCGTTCGGAATCGTCTCGGTCTTGCCGGTTGCGTCGCGCAGGGTGGCGGTTGCGGCCTCGATCTTCTGGACCGAGGTTTCCATCACCAGCCTGACGGAACCCGGCGCCTTTTCCCCGCGCATGTCCGAGCTCGCCGCCGTGGTGACGCGCTCGGAGGTGGGCCGCTCTACGGCAACGCGCGCCGTGGGATCCTTCACCAGCATCTGCAACTTCTCCACGTTTTCCGGCTTCGGCCGCGCGAATTCTTTTTTGCGATAACTGAGCGTCACCCTGCCGCCGCACGCCGCAATTGCGACTGCTGTCTCCAGCGCGGTGTCGCCGCCGCCGACCACAAGCGCTTCCTTGCCGGCAAACTCCTTTGGATCGAAGAGGCGGTTGTAGACTTTGTCGAGATCTTCTCCGGGGCAACCGAGCTTGCGGAAGTTTCCACTCCGCCCGATGGCTACGATGACGCGATGTGCGCGTGTCGTCTTTCCATCCGCATGGTGCAGAACCAGCAGATTTCCCGAGCGCTCCAGATGGTCGATCCGCGCGGCGACGGGTTCGATCCCCGCGGTCCGCTGCTGCGCTTCCATCTCCTCGACCAGGGCCTCTTTCACCGTGGCCTGGAATTGAAGGCCGCCGTCGAGCTTCAATTCGGTGGGGTAGGTGTAAATGGGTTTCCCTTTCGGGAAATTCACCACGGTGGAAAAAAGCTGCGTTGCTTCATAAACCGCAAAGCGAAGCTGCGCCTTCTTCGCTTCGATTCCCGCAGAGATTCCGGCTACACCGGCGCCAATGATGGCCACGTCCAAAACATCGGGTTGAGAGGTATCACGGTTCTGAAAGTCCGGCTCGCTGAGGATTGCGCGGAGCGCTTTGGTTGCAGTTTGCGAGGAAAACTTCAATAGGGGAATTCCCGAAAGGTCGCCTGCAATCCGCACTCCGGGGAGATTGGTGATTCCGTTCTCGCCGGTCACTGGCAACTTCTCAACCGTGCCTGCCGGCCAACGGGTGTGCAGCCACCGGGTATATGCCGCAATCGGGTTGCTCATAATCTCCCTACCAAATCACGCCGAAGCCTCAAACGCAAGCCCGACGGGTGTTTCGCCGTGTTCATTCGACTCGGAATCCCCGGAAAGGTTTCAATTTCCCTAAAAAGGATTTGGCTCCACGATGCATACTCAGGCATCCTTTGGTCAGGCTTGCGCATTAAATACCAAGTCTATGTCCACGGTTGGGGCATCGAATGCCGCCGACTGAAAGGCGGCCGCGGAGATTATTAGGATGGGGGTGGAAAAATCATGAGCGAATGCACGCATTCAAGTCACATTCACAAAGTAACCCCTCACACAAAGGGTTGCGAAGAGTGCCTGAAGATGGGCGATACCTGGGTGCACCTGCGCCTGTGCATGGAGTGCGGGCATGTGGGGTGCTGTGACTCCTCCAAGAACAAGCACGCCACCAAGCATTTTCATCGCACCAAGCACCCGATCATGCGGTCGATCGAGCCAGGGGAAACCTGGGGTTGGTGCTTTGTGGACGAAGTCGAACTCGATTTCTCGTAGTCAAGAGAGCGGTGATAGTTTCAATCGACCGGTTTCAATCAGTTTCGCGGTTAGCGTCATAGTTATCCCAGACGCACCCTTGTTCGAGGCCGCATTGTTTTGCCCAGAAATCATTCCAAAAATCACCCGGATTTCGAAAATACAAAAGATAAGTCTTCCCGTCTGACTTATAGAAGTGGCTGGCTTTGACTAGTTGCGGAAGCTTCTTTCCCTCAATCCACTTAGGATCCGCCTTACGGGGGTACTCCCCGGTTTGGGTCCTGGCAGCTTCGATCAGGGGGATCAAGTCATCGCAAAACCGCATCGCCTCGCGTCTCAATGGTTCGTATCGGTACTGACGAAATTCCCAGAGAGCGAGTATGGTGCCAACAAATAACCCGAAGCCGCCGACAACTATTACAAAACTCTTTAGGACTACTCTTAAGTATCGATTCACGCGTCGATCCAATATTTTCGCCTGCAATTCAGTGCTACCGAGACTCTAATATTTTTCCCCAAGAATTTCATCCAGGGCGAGCGTAAACCGCACCGAATCCGCTGCGGTGAAACATAGGGGCGGCCGCAGCTTGATTACGTTGTGAAATGGCCCGTCTGTACCGGCAAGGATTCCCTCCTCACGAAGGCGATTGACTACAAACGAAGCCTGTCGCGCCCCCGGTTCGCGCGTCGTGCGATCCGTCACCAGATCGATTCCCAGGAAAAGTCCCAAACCGCGCACGTCACCGATTAAAGGATGCTTAGTCTGTAAATCCCGCAGATCGCGCAGCCACTCGGTACCGACCATCAGCGCGTTCTGCTGCAAATTTTCATCACGCAGCACATCGAGCACCGCCAGGCCCGCCGCGCACGCTACCGGATTCCCGCCAAAGGTGCTGAAGAATTCCATCCCATTCGCGAAGGAAGCCGCAATTTCGCGCGTCGTCACCACGGCAGCCAAGGGAAACGCGTTCCCCATCGGCTTACCGAAAACGACGATGTCCGGCACCACTCCTTGCGTTCCAAAGCCCCAAAAGTGGGTGCCCAGCCGGCCGAAGCCCACTTGCACTTCGTCCGCGATGCACACTGCGCCGTCCGCGCGGACGTGTTGATAAACTTCCGCCAAATAGTTTGGCGGAAAGACAATCTGCCCGGCGACGCTCGGCAGCGTTTCCGCGATGTAGGCTGCAACGCGTTGCCCCTTGTGTTTGCAATCAGCCAGAGTCTCGCCGACGTGCGCGGCATATTTCTTGCCAAGATCCGCTTCGCCGCGGCGATACATTCCGCGGTAATCATCCGCAATCGGCGCTACATGCACCCACGGCTTGCGCCCGCTCCCGCCCGGGCCGTCAAATTTATAGGGGCTGATATCGATTAGAGTTGAGGTGTGCCCGTGATAGGCGTGCGCGAGGACGATCACATCCTCGCGCCCCGTGTGTGTCCGCGCCAGCCGCAGCGCCAGTTCATTTGCTTCGCTGCCCGAATTCAGGAAGTAGCACACCTGCAGCGGATCCGGCAGCAGCGCCGTCAGTCGCTCTGCATAACGCAGAATGTTGTCGTGCAGATAGCGCGTGTTCGTGTTCAGCAGGGCCACCTGTTCCTGAATCGCGCGCACCACCCGCGGGTGCGAATGCCCTACCAGTGGGACGTTGTTGTAAACGTCCAGGTAAGCGCGGCCCTCCTCGTCGTAAAGATGTTGCATGGAGCCGCGGACGATCTTCACAGGCTTTTCGTAGGAGAGTGAAAGATTTCCGCCCAAGAGCCGCTTGCGTACGCCCAATGATTCTTCCAACGTGAACTCTTTTGTCAGTTCAGCCCCCACCCCGCTTGCGTGTTGTCTCCCGGCGATCGGGGCCACTTTACCCGCTGCGGCCCGAAAATATTCCAGCGCACTCCGCGATTCGATCGAGGCCAGCCGCCCCAACACCCCCCACGCCGCCTCTTCCGAAATCGTAACGTAAGGATCATCCGGCACCAGCGATTTGCGGTGCGCGGAATTCACGACACTGACAGCGAGCCGCGCGGCCATCAGCGGGAAAAAAGCCGCGATCTCTTCGTCATGCAGAGGCAACACCTGGTGATATCCGGCAAGCACCGCTTCGGCTGCGGCCAGCGGATCCTGTTTACCCAAAATCGCATACGCCGCCGCGACCGCAGGTTCCCCAACCGTGAACCCCTCATGCATATCGCCAAAATCGATCAAGGAAACCACTTGTTTTGTCTGCGGATCAACGAGGGCGTTATGGTCGTTCGCGTCCCCATAAATCACGCTTCTCCGCAGCAGCGGAAACCGCGGCACGGCTTCCTCTTCAAACAGATTGAGAAACTTTTTGACGAGCGCGCGGCGCTCCGAATCCACGATATGACCCAGATAGTCGCGGGCCCAGTTGGACCGGGAGATATCCCACTTAAGGAATCGCTGCGCGCACGGGTGCGCAAAATCCAGCAACGCCACGTCGATCTCCGCCAGCAATCGCCCCAGCGAGCCAAGCAACTCCCCCGAGTGCGGCTTGGCTTCCGCAAGCGTCGTCCCCGGCAAATAAGAGAGCATCCACACCAGCCGCGAGGTTTCGTCTTCGAGCGTGACCCGCGTGTAAAGTTCGCCCCGGCTGGTGGGAATTACCCGCGGCAAAGCGAGATGCGGCGCTTTGGTTGCCAGATGCGTGAACGCGCAGCACTGCATGTCCACGAACGCGTCCTCTCGCGCCGGGTGCATCATCTTCAACACAAACGCACGCGAATCGGCCGCCTGGAGGTGGAAGTTGTCGTCGTATTCGCCCGGCAGCGACCGGACCGTGGCTGCCAGTCCATACAATTCCGCGGCAACGCGGGCAGCCACGTCGGTGGCGAGCGGCGCCGCAACTCTTGCTTCCGGCATCATGCGCCAAATTGTAATGGGCCATTCGCGCTTCGGCAAATGCGCCGGCTCGATGCCCTGCCCTTCCCAGGCGCTAATCAAGTGCGAATCGCTTCCACACTTCGCGGGCGGCGCTACTCACCCCCGGAAAGAGGTGATAATATTTCAGGTACCGCAAGCCGCGGCGCCCAGCGGATACCCAGGCAACACAATCATCTCGGCGGCATCGCTTAATTAACTTCACATTCAAACAAATGGGGGGAAGTATGAATCGTAAATGGGCAACACTCGGAATGGCGGCTATGCTCGGGTTGGCCGCCGGCTGCAACAAGGGCGACACTTCAACGAATCCGTCCCCCGACAGCAGCCAACAGGGCGCCAACCAATCTGCCACTTCCCAGCAATCCGCTCCGGAACCCCCGAGGCCGATCGTCGTTCCTGCAGGAACTCCAATCACGGTCGTTTTGTCCACAACAATCAGTTCGCGTGTAGCCCGGCCGGGCGACGAATTTGAAGCCACCGTCTCCGAACCCGTTGTCGTCGAAGGCCGCACCGCCATTCCGAAGGGCACGCACGTTACGGGAAGCGTCGTCGACGCCAAGAAACAAGGCACCTTCAAAGGGGAAGCTATCCTGGCCATCCGTTTGACGCGCGTCGAAATTCACAGCAAGGGATACATGATCGCAACCGACTCTTACGGCGGCAGGCAAAAAGGCAAGGGCAAGCGCACCGCAGTCGTCACTGGTGGCGGCGCGGCAGTTGGCGCCCTTATCGGCGGCCTTGCTGGCGGAGGCAAAGGCGCGGCCATTGGCGCTGGTGTCGGTGCGGGAGGCGGGCTCGCGGCATCGGGCGCCACCGGCGGAAAGAACGTCGAATTCCCGGCGGAGACCGCCATTACGTTCAAACTTACCGAGCCGTTTACCATCGAACGTTAGGAAATCTATTGTCGAAATTAAGCAGGGCCTCCGATCCACCGGATCCGGAGGCCCTTTCATTTTCAGGCGGGGTTTCCAACGCCCGGATTATCTGACCTTAGCTCTGGACTTTTTCCGATCCGGGGCAGGCACGGAGCGCAAAGGGAATCATCAGCAGCGCCGAGGCGAGCGGCAACATAAATCCAAACCGCAGGGAGTGAGTTTGCGACGCGACCACGCCCACCAGCCACGGAATCAACGAACTCCCAATTCCCGCAGCGCCGAAAAAGAGCGCGGCCAGCCAGTTGGCGTCATCCTTGAATCGCGCCGCCAGCCAGGTTACATAAATCGGGTATTGCGGTCCGCAGCCGAGGCCCGCGAGCAAAGCACCGGAGTGCAGGACCAAGGGAGACTCCGCAAACGCAACCAGTGCGACTCCCGAGGTTGCCAGCAGGAGGCTTCCCACGGAAAGCGATCGTTGCGAAAAATATTTCAACGCGACGGGAAGCAGGAAACGGCCGAGCAGCAGAAATCCATAAAAAAATGCGGGCCCCGCCGCCATTGTTGCGGGGTTAAATCCGACCATTTGTCTTTCGTCAAGAGCTACCCAACCACCGACGGATATTTCGATTCCGACATACAGGAAAAAAAGTAGCGCGAGCGAAATCCAGGGCGCAGGCCGCAGAGTGGCGCGCCAGACGGCAAGGGAACGACTCGGACGGGTCTCGGCGGAATCAACTGGCTCCGTTTTCTGCACGAAGTGCACCACGGCCAGCGCAAGAAAACAGACAGCGAGCGCTCCGGAGAGCCAACGCAGGCTGAGATTGCCCAGGAAAAAAGCGACCAGGAAAGGGCTCGAGACCGCGCCGACTCCCCAGGAAAAATTCAGCAGACTCACCGCCGCCGCTACGTTGGAGGACGGCAAACGCGTCGCGCGGAGGTTGACGGAGGGATTCGCCAGGCCGTAGCCGGTGCCGTAAATCGCGACGCACGCGGTCGAAAAAAACCACGGTCCAAGGCCAAGGGACGCCAAGCCAATCGCGAAGCAAAAATATCCGGCGCCGATTAGCTTCGAAAAACCCAACCGTGGCAACAGCCAACTCGTGGCGAGTGTGCCCAGGAAGCTTCCGAAATACAGAGTAAAAAAAAACACAGCTGCCTGTCCTTTGGTCAAGTTCCAGCGATGGGTAAAGTACGGCAGCAGGTTGCCGAGCATGGTCATGCTGACGCCGATGAACACAAATCCCAGATGGAGATAAGCCCATTCCAGGCGTGGATTGGTGGCGGCGGGTGGCTGGGCGGGCGACGCGGCAGTGTGATTGGACATTTGCGGTATGGCCATTCAGTGTCCCACGCCCATCTAATCCGAACAAGGCAAACGGTTTGCTGCGCTGCAGCGCTTACGTTTTCCTAATGTGGGTTTCACCGTTTTCTTAGGGTGTTTGACTATTCTATGGATGCACCAGGAGCAACTATGCGCGACCTTATTTTTGCGATATGCACCATCGTCTTTTTTGTTGTCAGTGTCCTCTACTTGCGCGCCTGCGAGCGCCTGAAGTGAACGGGTAAATCCATGCTAGGAAACATTCTACTTATCGTGATCTCTCTTCTACTCTGCGGCTATTTGCTCTACGCCTTGCTGAAACCGGAGAAATTCTAATCATGACCGGCAACGGGTGGTTCCAGATATTTCTCTTTTTCTGCCTCGTGCTGGCCTTGACGAAGCCGCTGGGCAATTTCCTCTATCGCGTCTACGAACGCAAACCCACCTTCCTCGATCCGGTTCTACGACCCATCGAGCGCCTGATCTACCGTGTGTGCGGCGTCGATGACACAAAAGAAATGGATTGGAAGGGCTACGGCCTCTCCATGCTGCTCTTCAGCGGGGTCTCGCTGCTCATACTTTACGTGATAGAGCGCACACAGCAGTGGCTGCCGTGGAATCCGCAAAAGCTCGCCAACGTCGCTCCTGACCTGGCATGGAACACCGCGGTTTCGTTCACCACCAACACCAACTGGCAATCCTATGTTCCCGAATCGACGATGAGTTACTTCACGCAGATGGCGGGGCTTGCGTATCACAATTTTACTTCGGCCGCCGTCGGCATGGCGCTGGCCATTGCGGTAATTCGGGGTGTCGCGCGCAAGGAAGCGAAAACCATCGGCAATTTCTGGGTGGACACGACACGCGGCCTGCTGTGGATCCTTCTGCCGCTCTGCGTGATCCTGGGTTTGGCACTCGTCTCGCAAGGCGTCGTGCAGAATCTCAAACCTTACACTCAGGCGAATCTTGTTGAACCTCAAACGATCGATAAGCAGGCCGCTGACGGCACGAAATCGCAGGATACCGCCACCACTCAGGTGATCGCGCAGGGGCCAGTCGCTTCGCAGGAAGTAATTAAAATGCTCGGCACCAACGGCGGCGGCTTTTTCAACGCCAACAGCGCGCACCCGTTCGAAAATCCCACGCCGCTCAGCAATCTTTTGCAGATGCTGATGATCTTCGCGATTCCCTCCGCGCTGACTTACACGCTCGGGCGAATGACCGGTTCGGCAAAACACGGCTGGGCCGTCTGGAGCGCCATGGCCGCCCTATTCCTCGCCGGCGTGTTTGTCGCCTACGCCGCCGAATCGCGCGGCAATCCCATGCTCAAGGGCGTCAACACCGCCGCGTCCGAAACCCAATCCGGTGGAAACATGGAAGGCAAGGAAGTGCGCTTCGGCATCGCGAATTCCGCCCTCTTCACCACGGTGACTACCGACGCGAGTTGCGGCGCGGTCAACAACGCGCACGATTCGCTTACGCCGCTCGCCGGGATGGTGCCGCTGATCAACATCATGCTCGGTGAAATCGTTTTCGGCGGTGTCGGCTCCGGCCTTTACGGGATGATCGTGTTCGTCATTCTAGCGGTGTTTATCGCCGGGCTGATGGTCGGCCGGACGCCCGAGTACCTTGGAAAGAAAATCGAGTCGTTCGATGTGAAGATGGCGGTACTCTCCATCCTGGTCTCGTCGTTCGCCATTCTCCTTTTCACCGCCATCGCCATCATCACCAAAGCCGGCCTCGCCGGCATCAGCAATCCCGGCCCGCACGGCCTTTCGCAAATTCTCTACGCGTACACTTCCGCCACGGGGAATAACGGCTCCGCTTTCGGCGGCATCAACGCCAACACGCTTTGGTTTAACTCCACACTCGCGACCGCCATGCTCCTCGGCCGATTCTTCGCCGTTATTCCCATCCTCGCCATCGCGGGGAATCTGGCCGCAAAAAAGCACGTCCCGGAATCGCTCGGCACCTTCCCGGTTACCGGGCCGCTGTTCACCGTTCTTCTCATTTCCGTGATCGTCATCGTCGGCGCGCTTACGTTTTTCCCGGCGCTCAGCCTCGGACCGATTCTCGAGCACCTGCTGATGAACGCTGGAAAGGCATTTTGAGGACCCCATGACCCCGAATCCCCAGGCAAAAGGAACTTCTTTCGGCGACCGCAAAATCCTGCGCAACGCCATTATTGACTCTTTCTGGAAACTCGATCCCCGCTTGATGGTCAAAAACCCGGTGATGTTCGTGGTCGAAGTCGGCGCGGTTATTACTCTCGTAGTTCTCGTCGCTAACCTCGTCCAGCATCACGGTGACTTTCGATTTGGGCTGCAGATCACGCTTTGGTTGTGGTTCACGGTTCTGTTCGCTAACTTCGCCGAGGCCATGGCTGAGGGGCGAGGGAAAGCCCAGGCGGACACTTTGCGAAAAGCTCGCGCCGAAACCGAAGCCCGCAAGTTGCACGAAGATGGAACGACGGAGATGCTGCCCAGCTCGAAACTTCGCTCGGGTGATGTAGTCGTCGTCGCGGCTTGCGAATTCATTCCCGGGGACGGCGAAGTGATTGAGGGCGTGGCCTCAGTGGATGAATCCGCGATCACCGGCGAATCTGCGCCAGTGATTCGCGAATCCGGAGGCGATCGCTCCGCCGTAACCGGCGGCACGCGGGTCCTTTCCGATGAGATTAAGGTGCGGATCACCTCGAACCCGGGGGAGACATTCCTCGACCGGATGATCAGCCTTGTCGAAGGCGCTTCTCGCCAGAAGACTCCCAACGAAATCGCTCTGAATATCCTGCTCGCCGGACTGACGATTATCTTTCTTCTGGCCGTCGTTACCCTGCAGCCCTTCGCCATCTACTCTGGCGCGCCGCAAAGCGTCTTCGCGCTCATCTCGCTGCTTGTTTGCCTGATTCCGACCACCATCGGCGGCCTGCTCTCCGCCATCGGGATCGCGGGCATGGATCGCTTGATCCAGCGCAACGTGATTGCGATGTCCGGCCGGGCCGTTGAAGCCGCGGGCGACGTGGACGTGCTCCTTCTCGACAAGACCGGCACCATCACGCTCGGCAATCGCGAGGCGACCGCGTTTCACGCCGCGCCCGGCGTCACTGAGGCCGATCTGGCCAGCGCCGCGCAACTCGCCTCATTCGCCGACGAAACACCGGAGGGCCGCTCCATCGTCGTGCTCGCCAAGGAAAAATACGGACTCCGCGGCCGCGAACTCGCACCTCACAATCCCATCTTCATTCCCTTTTCCGCGCAAACTCGCATGTCCGGGGTGGACATGGACGGCCGGGAAATCCGCAAGGGCGCCCCCGAAGCGATCAAGCGCTACATCGCCGAGAAGGGGCAAGAGGTTCCGAACGAAGTGCAGGAGCACGTCGAGCGCGTCGCGAAATCCGGAGGCACTCCTCTGCTGGTCGCGGCGAATTTTCGAGTTTACGGAACCATCGAACTGACGGACATCGTCAAGGGCGGCATCCGCGAACGCTTCGATCACCTCCGCGCCATGGGCATCCGCACCATGATGATCACGGGAGACAATCCGTTGACCGCGGCCGCAATTGCGCGCCAGGCGGGCGTGGACGATTTTCTCGCCGAAGCCAAGCCCGAAGATAAAATGGCGCTGATCCGCCACGAGCAGGCGAAGGGAAAGCTGGTCGCCATGACCGGCGACGGCACGAACGACGCTCCCGCGCTGGCGCAAGCCGATGTCGGTGTAGCGATGAACACCGGCACGCAAGCCGCGAAAGAAGCCGGAAACATGGTGGACCTCGACTCCAACCCCACCAAGCTCATCGAAATCGTCGAGATTGGGAAGCAACTTCTCATCACCCGCGGCGCGCTGACGACCTTCTCCGTGGCCAACGACGTTGCCAAATATTTTGCGATTATTCCCGCGATGTTTGCCGGGACTTTTCCGCTGCTGGGCATGCTGAATGTGATGAAGCTGCGTACACCGGAATCCGCGATTTTGTCGGCGGTGATTTTTAATGCGCTGATCATCATCGGTCTGATCCCGCTAGCGCTGCGTGGCGTCCGCTATCGCCCGTTGGGAGCGGCTGCGCTTTTGCGGCGAAACATGTTCATTTATGGCCTCGGGGGCGTGATTGCGCCGTTCCTGGGCATCAAGCTGATCGACATTCTTGTTACGTGGTTGCGGTTGGCATAGGGGAAGCTATGAAGAAAGAACTTATCCTGGCGGTGCGATTCACCCTGGTCACGACATTGGTTTTTGGAATGCTCTATCCTCTGGGCATGACCGGACTGAGCAAAATGTTCTTTTCAAAACAAGCCGAGGGAAGTCTCATCGAAAAAAATGGCCGCGTCGTCGGCTCGAAGCTAATCGGCCAGTCCTTTACTTCGGACAAATATTTTCATTCACGGCCATCGGCTGCGGGGAACGGTTACGACGCCAGCGCTTCCAGCGCGTCCAACCTCGCGCCCACGAACCAGGCCCTGGTAGACCGCGTTAAATCGGACGTGGCGAAACTCCAGCAGGAAAATCCCGGCGTCGCGATTCCAGCCGACCTCGTCACCGCTTCCGGCTCCGGCCTGGATCCGGAAATCTCGCCAGCCGCCGCGGAATTCCAAATCCCGCGCGTGGCCAAAGGCCGCGCCCTGAGTGCGGACTCCGTTAGAGCGTTGGTCGCCCGGCACACAAAGGCCCGAACCTGGGGCATATTCGGCGAACCCCGAGTAAACGTCCTCGAATTGAATCTGGATCTCGATTCCCTGAAGTAACCGAATCTCTTATAGGGCCCGCCGTCCGTGGCGGGCCGTTCCCACTGCTGGAACGTTTCTACTTCGAGCCTTTTCCCGAACTCTTCGCCATCATCTTAGGCGGCTGAAACCGGTATCCCACCCACGGCTCCGTCAAAATAAATTTCGGCTGCGCGGGATCCTTCTCAATTTTCTTTCGCAGCTGGTTAATCACCACGCGGAGATTCTCCGTCTCTTCCCCGTATTCCGGCCCCCAGACAGCTTGCAACAGCCGCCGGTGCGATACGGGTTTTCCTTGCTGCGCGATCAGATGCTTCAGAACCTCAAATTCTTTCGGGGCCAGGTGCACTTCTTCTCCCGATGCCGTCACCCGCCGCGATTCGAAATCCACCGAAAGCTCTTTCGACTGAAACGCCGGAATCGCCTCGGCGCTCGAATGCCGCCGCAGCGAAGCCCGCACGCGCGCCAGCAGTTCCTCGATGCCAAACGGCTTGGTGACGTAATCATCCGCGCCGGCATCCAGGGCGACCACTTTGTCGCGCTCCGCGTTGCGGACAGTCAGCATAATGATCGGCGCAGCGGTGAAACGCCGAATTTCGCGGCAAGTCTCGATGCCCGACATTCCCGGCAAATTCACATCCAGCAAAATCAGGTCCGGCTTCACCTTTCGCGCCAATTCCAGCGCCTCTTCCCCGCTGGCCGCTTCCACCAGCTCGTACCCGCGAAACGTCAACGTCGAGCGCAGCACGCGCCGAATCTGCGGCTCGTCGTCCACCACCAGAATGCTCGCCGAATTCATCGATTTTCGCTCCGCAGCGCCACCGGCAAGGTAAAGGAGAACACCGACCCTGAATTGAGCTGGCTAGTGACAGAAATCGTGCCGCCATGCGCGGTCACGATGGCTTTCGCAATCGGCAATCCCATGCCCGTGCCGCGCACTTGATACCGCTGGTCCTTGCCGCGATAAAACTTGTCGAAGATCAGTCCCTGTTCAAACGGATCGATTCCCGGGCCACGGTCCGCCACACTCACGGCCACCATTTCACCCGCCACTTCCGCCGTGATGGTAATTGGATGTTCCTTCTTCGAATATAGATTCGCGTTATCCACCAGCTGCACCAGGATATCTTTGGCAAGCTCCAGGTCCGCCCGAACCAGCGGCAATTCATCGCCGGCATTGATGATGATCCGCCGGTCGCCAAGACATTTCCGTAAATGTCCCAGCGCCGCTTCAACCAAGGTTGATATCGCTACAGGCTGCAGGTGCAGCTCAAATTCGCCCGATTCGAGCTTGGCCATCTCCGCGGCTTCCTCCACCAGGTGATTCAGCCGGTCGCACTCTTCGTTCACGATGGTCAGCAGTTCTTTCAGTTGCTGCGGATCGCGAGCCGTCGAAGCAAGCAGATCGGTCGCCGCGGCTTTGATGGCCGTCAGCGGCGTGCGGAAATCGTGCGCGATCGAATCGAGCAGCGCGGATTTCAGCCGTTCGCCCTGGCGCTCGGCCTCGGTTTCGCTCAATTGTTCCACGGCCCGCGCGCGCTCCATAGCAATCGCCACCAGCGAACCGATGGCATCGAGCATTTGCCGCGAAAGAACGGCCCCGGAGATGCCCAGACTGCCGATCGGCTTCACTCCGAGTCGCACGGGCACAAAATGCAGAAGCCGCGCCGGATCGGTGTTCGTTTCGTCCAGGACGTAGGCGGCTTTCATTTTTTCTTCGTCAATTTGCGCCGCGCCGTAGCCCGAACGGTAGAACTTGTCCTTCTGCGGCACAAACAGATCCGCCGCGCCGGCCTCGAAGCATTCCACGATGTGATTCGGAATCGCGTTCATCAATTGAATGACGTTGCCTTCACCCAAGAGTTTTTCACTGAAGGAATACAGCCGCTCCACTTCGCGCCGCCGGTTGTGGGCCGCATCCGCCTCTTTCCGAATGCGCGCCGAAAGCTGGCTGCCCATTATGGAAGTGATCAGAAACGCCGCCAAGGCAACCCAATTCTGCGGGTCCGCAATCGTGAACGTCTTGACGGGCGGCAGGAAAAAATAGTTGAAGAGCAACATGGCACTGAAGGACATGAAAATCGCCACCACCATGCCCCACACCGCGGAAACTGCTAAAATTGCGAGTAGCAACGTCAGCGCGACCGTCGTCTGATTGACGTGCAGGAATCGTGTGTAACCAAAGGTGATGGAAATCAGCAGGACGGCGGCGACGGCGAATCCCATTCCGCGGCCTGAGAAGAATCGCGCCATGCTCTTATTGTAACCCGGGACGATTTCGAAGACTGGAGAACACGTTAACTTGCCGAAGAAGCCCGAAGAGTGGCTTGAACTCGCCTCTCCCTCGCCCAACTCGCGGGGGATCTTCAAACTCTTTCTCGGCTATGCTCCCGGGGTAGGCAAGACCTACAGCATGTTGAGCGAGGCAATCCGGCGCAAAAGCCGCGGCGAAGACGTCGTCATTGGCATCATCGAAACTCACGGCCGCAAGGGCATCCAGGAACTCGCCGCTCAACTTGAAGCCGTCCCCCGAAAAAAGATCGATTACAAGGGCACACCGTTCGAGGAGATGGACATTGACGCCATCCTTGCCCGCCGGCCCGGCGTCGTCCTCGTCGACGAGCTTGCGCACACCAACATTCCCGGCAGCCGCAAACGCAAACGATACGAGGACGTCCAGGAACTTCTGGCGGCGAAGATCGACGTCGTTTCCACGTTGAACATCCAGCACATAGAAAGCATCGCGCCCACGGTTCGGGCCATTACCGGGGTCACGGTACGCGAAACCGTGCCCGACTGGGTTCCGCTCAGCGCCAGCGAAACCGTCATGGTGGACCTCACGCCCGAAGCGCTGGTCAATCGCATGCGCCGCGGCGACGTCTATGGAAAAGAAAAGGTCGAGCAATCGCTGAAGAATTTCTTTCGCCGCGGCAATCTTATCGCCCTGCGCGAACTCGCCCTGCGCCAGGTGGCCGAGCAGGTGGATCGCAGCCTGGAAACCTACATGGACGCGAAGCAAATTCGCGAAAACTGGGGCGTGCGCGAACGCATCGCGGTGTGCGTTTCTGGAAGTCCTTCCGGGCAATACCTGATCGCGCGCGCGGCGCGCATGGCGCGGCGGCTCGACGCGGAACTCTACGTCGTCCACGTATTGCGGGAATTCGCCACCCGCGAGGAAGATCCGAAGATCCTGGAAGCCAATCTGCGTTTTGCCGAAAATCTGGGCGCGGTTGTGGTGCGGCTTAAAGGCCGCAGCGTCGCCGACGCCATAGCAGACTTTGTCCGCTCCAAACACATCACCCAGGTTATTTTCGGCCGCGCGCTGGTCCGCGACTGGAAAAAATTCCTCTATCTCAGTGTCGTCCACCGCTTCCTGCGCGAGTCGCCGGCGGTAGACATCCATATCGTCACCCAGGAACCCGAGGTCGACTGACCGTTTTCCCTCTTAGCACCCGAAGATTCTTCCACAAACCATGCACATTTTTCCACAGACATACCCCTTACCAGCCCGGTTCCCGCCGATTAGAATCTCGCGGTATTGAATCTGGGGAGGCGTTTGATGATTTTCGCCACCGTGTCTCGCGGCAGGAATTCCGGTACTCGGCTGCTCCCGCATCGCTTCAAGGACGAGCGCTATCACGTCCGCTTGGGCAAGCAGGGCCCCTACATACCGATCACCGACTCCCGCGACATCCCCTCCTACCTTGCCAACGGCTATTCGCTCGAGATGAGCAACAAAGCGGAAAAGCACAATCCCACGCTAATCCGGCCCGAATCCATCCAGGGCTGGAGCAAAAGTTTCTAGTCACCCTGGGAACGCCATTCTCCAGAATGGCGTTCCATCTCGGTGCTCCGCTTTAGACGAAAATCGATCTCCCGAACAATTTGAATTTATTGAATAAACGGTCGAAGAAAGGCGTTCGCTTCCGCGCTTTCTGGTGAAAGCGCGAGAGGTGCTTCAACATTGATTTCGAGGAAGGGTGCGGCTACACGTGCCCTGTGTCTGGCACAACGAATTACGCAGCCGCGAACCTACGGCAATGGAATAGAGTTTGAAATACCGTTTCTCGGGCTAGCAGCTTGCTTGCAGCTTGCGGAGTTTGAGAAGCCCAAGTGGGAGCAATCCCGCCAAGAGCAAAGCGAACGTGGTGGGTTCCGGGACTCCAGTGGTGCCACCGCCGATGCTCTGGAACGGAGCGGTGGTCACCGTCGTGGTGCCGCCTGAAGTTGTGAGCGTACCGCCACCGCTCAAACCGTTGCTGCCAGCCAGAAGGGCCGTGCTACCACCCAAACCGGTCGTGCAGCCGGCGCCGACGATGTCCATACCCGCCAGAGTCACGGAAGCAGTTTGCGTCAAGAGTCTCCCGCACGGATCCGTATCGTTGGTAGCCAGAGTGATGCTCACATTAGCGAGAATATTTCCTTCGAACGTAACGTTTGGATCGAGCATCGCGGAACCCGCCGGCATCACCCAATACACACCGGCGCCTGAACCTGCATTGATCACGTTGATAACCGTGTTGCTCTGAGCCGTGAGTGAGCTCCCGACCTGGAAAACCCACAACGCATTGGCGTTGCCGCCCCCGTTGAGAGTGATAGTTCCTCCCGTCAAGGTCAGCCCCGACGGAGCTGAATACACGCCCGGCCCGAGCGTTATTGTTCCCAGCGTCGATATGACGGGGAAGTTCGGCGTCATGCCGCTTAGGCCATTGATGGCAGTACCTAATTCACCTTGAGCCGAGGTCGCGGTTCCACCACCTATCTGTACGGTTCCAACAGGTTCTGTGAAACTGGTTGGTATAGTGCCGGTGATCGCAGTAGGAGCAACATTGGGATAGGAGCCCACACTTCCGGTGATCACGGAACCCGTGCCATTAATGGCCACTCCCGCGCCACCCAGGATCGCAAAAGTACTCAAATTGGTTCCAATGATGCCGTCGGCATTGGCATTGGGCACCATAAACAAAGCAAGAATTAACGCAAGTAACGAGAAAGAAATCAGAGGAATCTTCATTTGGCCACCTTGCTGGGAAGGTTTGCCAGAATCGCTCCACCCGTGGGACTGTGCGTTCAGAGCGTTCTAAGGCAGGCAAATCTTACAAACTGCAGCAGGTGGCGTCTGTACAGTTTTGAACATGCGAATTTTGAATTTCCCAATCAACATCCGGTGCAGGCGCTCGGGCGGGTTAGCTCGCGCGGCAAGCAACAGCTTTCTGTTTGGCTTTTCCAAGCCCTTCAATAAACAATTCAACCACATCCCCCGGCTTCAGATACTGCGGCGGCTTCATTCCCAGCGCCACGCCTTCGGGAGTTCCCGTCGAAATCACGTCACCCGGCAACAGTGTCATGAACTCGCTTAGATAGCTAATCACTTTGGGCAAACCAAAAATCAGGTCGGAAGTATTGGAGTTCTGCCGCACCACTCCGTTCACGCTCAACCCCAGCGCCAGATGGTGCGGGTCATGAATCTCATCGGGTGTGGCCAGAAACGGCCCCAGCGGCGCAAACGTGTCGCAACTCTTCCCTTTCACCCACTGGCCGCCGCGCTCGATTTGAAATGCCCGCTCGCTGTAATCGTTCATCAGGCAGTATCCCGCCACATGACCCAGCGCCTCGGCCTCCGAAACGTATGAGGCCCGCTTGCCGATCACCAGCGCCAACTCCACTTCCCAATCCGTCTTCTGCGAATTCTTCGGAATCACCACGTCGTCAAACGCCCCGCACAGGGCGGACGGTGCTTTCATGAAAATCACCGGCTCCTTGGGAACTTCCTTCCCGGTCTCCGCCGCATGCCGCGCGTAATTTAATCCAATGCAAACAATTTTCGAAGGCCGGGCGATGCAAGCTCCCCAGCGCGCGTTTTCCGGCACGATCGGGCACTTCTCCTCATTCGCCCGGAACCACTTGTCCAGTTCCCTCACGCCATCCGCGGCAAAAAAAACGTCATCAAAATCCCGCACGTGCGCGCTAACGTCTTTCCGCCCACCCGCCGCAGTAAGCACTGCGGGCTTTTCCCGCCCCATCTCCCCAAACCGGCAAACTTTCATCTCAGCTGTCTCTCGCTCTCTCGCAGTCTGCGATTCACCGCAATTTTCAACGCCCCATAGTATAAAACTGCGTGAAAAAACACGAATCGCGTATACCAGTGCGCACAGGTGAGAACTTAAAGGAAATCGTGCGCCTAAGTGCATGATCTTAGAACTATTCTTGGGGAGATAGCACTTGTGCTCGGTCTAGGGAATATCTTGGAAACGTCCCGTCTGTCCCGGAGTTTCCGGAGTTTCAGCGGGGATTCTACCCGAGGCAGTACTGAAAAGGAAAGGGCCGGGGAAGCAACCCCCGGCCCTGTGGGATTCTGTGCTGGCTATTTCTTCGGCGGTCCTTCAGTTCTGATTACGACGCCGATGTTGGCTTTACCTTCTAGCACTTCTAGGCCCTTCTCTCTAATGGCGAATCCCGCGTTCTCTATTTTTTCGTAAGCGAGCGGGTAGTAACCTGTGTCCTTGATTTGCGTGTGGTCAAACTCATACCCTAGCTCGCCCCCTATTTTCGCAAGCATCTCGGCAACCAGGTCTTTGAGCTTCTCTACCTTTTCCGGTGTCATAATGACGCCGCGAGCGGATGTAACGACATCCATGAATTCCTTTCGCTTCTTTCTAATTTCATTGTCGCTATAGAAGACAACATCCACAAGGTTGAACGCCTGAACAAAATTCGCATTTAGAATTGCTGCTCGGTGGCTCATGAGTGTGTTGAAAACCCAGAGCTTTGTGTCTCGCTTGGCCTTCCTCGCTTGTATCCAAAGTTGGGCGCTCACGGCCAGAAAAGGGCCGACAATGATTGCGGCCACCGTAATCCATTCACCTACGGTTAAACCCCAATGGGTGGGTTGCATCGTGCCCAAATTCTATCACATGCGTTAAGATACCAGCGAGAACAACGAAGGGCCGGAAATTTTCAAGCCCCGGCCCTGTGGGATATTGCGCTGGATATCCTACTAGGTGGCCTTGCTCGGCTTCGGGGATGGCCGCATTTTTACTGGGGTTTAGGTTTATGGACTATGCTCTCGTACTTCAATTTCCATGCTCTCAGTGCAGAGGCTATCTCTTCCTGCGCCTCTTTTGACAAATGCCCAGCCTCCTTGAGGTCGGCGACAAGGGCTTTGATGACGCCAGTCAACATTTCCGTGTCGGCAAGTGCCAATCCGGTTAGGTCCATGCTTCTAGAGAACGAACGGTATATCTTGCTCAGCATCCAATTCACCAACATCCAGAATGCCAACGCTGCTGAAACACCTGCATGATACGAGTGTTGAGATTCTTCGATAATCCAACGCACAAAGTGATAGAAGGACAAGATTACTAAGGTCGTATCCCACCAATATTCCCGCAGGAATCGGGTGATGGGATGCGGCGGCGGCATCAAGCCAGAGCTAGGGTCTCTCTTGTAGAGTTCGACTTGGCGTATTTGCTTTCGGTGCATGTAGGCGACCGAAAATGTAACAACAGCGGTCCCAAGAAAAATTAGGACGGTAATCCACAGGTTTGGCGTCATCAAGTTTTCCCCCACACCGGGATGAATCATAACGTAAAAGGAAAGGGCCGAGGAAGTGAACCCCGACGGATAACCTGGGACGATAACCGGGGACAGACGGAGAGTTTCCCAGATTAGCTAATACTTTCGGACTGTACTCTGGAAGGAAGTGGTGCGCCCTGGGTGATTCGAACACCCGACCTTCTGGTTCGTAGCCAGATTTTCCCAATCTCCCTGAACTGACCATCTGGCTTGACCAACCCTAACACACCTTGACAAATCAATGTTTGTGCGGGTACCGTGAGATTGCATGAAGCCACGAACCTTTATGCAACCTTACTCAAATAGACAGGAAAGGTTGCACAGCGGTTGCACAGAGCACTTTTCGGTTTTTCGTGGCCAGAAGAGGAGTCATGAAGAAACCAGAAGGACTTACACCAAAAGGTCAGAACCGGTTCCGATTCAGCAAGGAAAAAAT
>Ga0210406_10002299_pt1 | contig 22054 bp, 24 predicted proteins | sample IncBWC30MmetaG_FD_155454 | JGI IMG/M metagenome (GOLD analysis project Ga0210406, IMG submission 155454) | Forest soil microbial communities from Barre Woods Harvard Forest LTER site, Petersham, Massachusetts, United States - Inc-BW-C-30-M | ecosystem: Environmental > Terrestrial > Soil >...
GGTGCCGACCCCGCTTGGTTCTGGGTGGTTGCAGACTGCGCCGAACTCATCGCAGTTGGACTTGACTGATTCGGTGTCTTTGAGTGTGCAGCAGGTTGCGAATATCTACCAGTTGCATCTTGCTGAGCTCCAGCGCTAGCGACGCAGATCGACAAGAAGAACGCTGCAAATGACCTCATGATTGCTCCTTTTCTTAGGCGGGAAGAATCCTATGCCCCAGCCTCACAATGTCAATGAGACCTTCGGGCCATTTCCTGACACCGGGCAGATGACACGGAGAGCTCGCGAATCCAGAACAAGAGACTGAATCAAGATGCTGCGGTGGGTCGACGGTGAACTGAACGTTCGCTTCGAAAGCGGTGGAAATGCCCAAAACCCGCAGACAGAAAGGGCCGACGCCTGCAGGGGAAGGAAATGACTCTCAAAGAATGGATGGCACTAAATCAGGAAGGCACAACCGAATCGCAGAGGTCAGTGATGCCCCACCGTGACAAGGCGAAAAAGATCGTTTGCCAAATGGTGCGGGACGCACTCAGCCGCAATTTTGTACTGTGGCCAGATAGTCCATACGGCGGGCTCACGAAGGAAGATGCTCAGCGTATTCATGACGAGCAACCTGTGCATCTGTACATCAGCGCGACCCCACAGTGGTTCTCGAAGAATGACATTAAGGCTTGGGGCAGTCGCTTTTTCGGCAGGATGCGTGAGGCAGCCGCCAAAGGAGAGGGCAAAAAGCCTTGAAAAGCTGAAGCAACCAAACGCATGGATGAATGACTGGAACAGCATTGCCGCAGGAACCAGACCCCGCAGGACATTGAAGAAGGTGAAGACGAACGTCCACAACAGGAGAGCCGTGATCGGGGTGGTTCCGATCAGTGCCAGCAACGCCGCATTTTTGAGGCGCAACTACGGTTCTAATTTGGGGATGGCGCAACCTTCACCCCTGAGCCCCGATGCAGCAAAACAGGTAGGGTGGAACGATCGGTGCTGCTGCGGGTGGGCGAGAAGTACAGCTTTGCTGCGGCAGCGCACGGTGAACTGATCCGCTACTGGAACGGAGGGGCGGCTTGGAGTCTGAACCTCGGAGTGCGGGAGGTGGGTCTAATTAGGTAGAGCGCCACTCTCGCAGTTTGGCGTTCTTGCAACTCCCGATTCGACTCCCGTTAAACGTGTATACTTGCGGTGATTTGGAGTACTTGGCAGTCCCTGAGTTGCTTTAAATTGCTTCAGTTGCCGAAAAACGCCGTTTTGGGAAGCTGGCGTTCTACCGCTGAACTACTCCCGCTCACTGGGTCAGAACCGAATCATAACACGGGAGTTGCTTCCTGAATCTCATCCGTTCCAATTTTTAGAGCCCCCGTTGCCGCCCCCGTTTTTCTACTGAACCGCCTCGGTTTTTGGCAACATGCGGCCCAACATCCGACCTTGAGCACCAATTCTCTCGGAATCCATGTGCGTGTAGATGAGCGTCGTGTCGATGTGACTTTGACGCAGCATCCGCCGCACTACATCCGGGTTCCGTCCCTCCGAGATCAAGAACGTCGCCAAACTGTGACGAAAGTTATGAAATCCGAATCGGAGCTCATCCTTCTTGATGATCCCGAGTTTGACCGCAATAGGCCTGATGTAATCGGCCACCATTGTGCTGGCCGTCCTTGGTTGCTTGCCTCTTAGCTTGAACGATGGAAAGACCCAATCTTCATCTTTCGCATAGGGCGTTTCCTTCCGCCAGTTTTCGAGGATCGTGGCCAAGATTGCATGCATCGGAACCGGCGCTTTGCTGGCCCTTGATTTTGTTGGTCCAATTCTGCCGCGCACCCAAGCACGCTGGACCTTGATCTGGTTTCTCTCCCATTCAATATCCAACCATTTCAGTGCGAGACATTCTGAGACCCGACAACCCGTCGCAGCATCGGTAATGACAAGCGTGCGTTCGTACAGCGGCAGGTTCTCCGCTATAGACCACGCCTGCTCCGGTGTGACCACCTTCGCCTCATAATCGGACGTGGTACCAACGCTGACCCATCGCAGGGGGTTGCATTCTTCCCTACGCGGTATCATGTTGAACTTCTGCCCATGGCGGTAGATTGCGCTCATCAGGTTCCTGACCTTTGGGCGAATGCCTTTGGACAGTCCGTCGATCCAATTTTGGATTTCAAGTGGCTCGATCGTCATAGCCACACGATCTCCAAATTCCGGCTCTATGTAAGCCCTGACGAGTTGTGAGTGAAGCTCCTTGGTCGACTCTGCCTTGTCCTCCCCCGTCTTCTTCTTTCCGCGGGCGAGGTACACCGCAGCTACTTCGCCAAGGCCGTATTGGTGGTCCTTGGACCTGCCGACAAGCTTATTCAGCCCACGCTCCCCGACCTTGGTCCAGCCTCCGCGATCCGACAATGAGGCTGGCCCTATAACCTTGGAGCATTCCCGGCCTTCAGACGAAATCCAGCAATACACCAGCGATCCTCTCTTTCTGCGAAACCATCCCCGTGATTCTTTAGCCATCAGAATTTCCCTTCCGGCCAATTGGGGACTGCCGCAGGAATTGTACCTGCTTTGGTGTTTTGGCAAAACGCAGCTTCGGGCGATTTCTTCGAGCCAGCAGTTACGATAGCGTCGATCTCGGTCAACTTATACCGCCACACTCTCCGGCTCGATCCGGTGCCCAGCGGGTATCCGGGAAGGACGCCCCGGCGCGTCATCTCCAGTATTTGGCGACGCTGGACTTTCAAGTGCGCCGCTACTTCCTCCGCTGATATGAATGGCTCCGGCGTCATGACCTCACCTTGGGCTCCTGGCGATTAGTATTCTTGAACGCGCAGCCGCTGACCATGCAAAACGATGGGCTCGAACAACGGAAATTCTTCTCCGTCACCGCGCTCGAATAATTCCACCAATCCCCAAGTAGAGTTTGACGCCCAGTGCAGGTTGACCACGTAAACTTCCCCGAATTGCGAGAATAAATCGCGGAGATCGACGAGTGTTGTTGTGTCCGGGAGGTTTTCGAGACGCAGTTTGATGAGGTCGCCACGCCTTCCCCATGACGTGGTTTTACGATGCACTGGTTGGGGCTCACGGTCGGACTTCTGTTTTTCATCTCTATTCATGATTTCTCTCCTCCTGTAAAAATTGGATAAGGGATCGATTTCCTCACGACTCGGCTTCGGATTGCGCCGCTTTGGGCCCCCGATCCCGGTAAACGAAGGCGTTCACGACCACCGCGACAGGCTTTCCCTTGTACTGGACCTGGGTCATGACAACGCCGCGGCTGCTGGCCACCACGTCGGATTTGCCCGACTTAGAGGGAGCTGGTGTTTCCAGCGGCAGCTCAATCTTCAGCTTGTTTGTTTCACGTTTAACAATCATCGCCATAACTCATGTCCTCCTTCTGGGTCACATTCAAAACGGGCGCGTATCACCGTTTCCCCAGCCCCTTCTTCAATGGCTTCGGCCTCGGTTCCGGGTTCCGCAACTCCCATTCAGCCGCCGCCTTCCCCAGCGACAGTTCGACCACCAGGTCCCTCAGCGCTCGGTTCCCCCGCTCCAGGTCGTCGATTTTAGCCTCCAGGTTCGCGATCTCATCCCTATGTTCCTCTTCATCTTGAGAATCAATCACTTTCGTAATTTTCTCTCCCTTGTATTTGTATTTACGTCCGGTCCAGCACTTTCCCAGCGAGGTTTTGCTCGCGTGGAATCCATCTCACCTCGACCTCCAGGTTTCGTTCCTCGATTAACGTCTTCGCTTCTTCCAGCAGTCGTTTGAGCCGGGGTTCGTTCGTCCGAAATTTCCCAGCGAACTGGGACGCAACTAACTGGCTATCCGTGAAGATTCGCAGGTGACTTTCCCTACCGTTATTTCCGGCGTTTCACGGTGTCCAACTACTCCATTTGCAGTTTTCCTTGAAAAGTTCGTAGTTTCTCCACCCGGACCGTCCAACCGTCGATTTTCAGGGGATTCAACCAGCCGACCCACAACTCTTCATATCGTTCCGCCTCGCGTAGCTCCACTAATGCCCAGTAGTCGCCTTCGGAGTTGGACTCTATTTGCACCCGCGATACTCGCCCGAATGAACGACAGAAGTCGCGGATTCCAGCTTGAGTCTCTCCGGCGCTTATGCCGTCGATGCGTAGCTTTATGACATCACCTTGGCCCGCCACTGCGTTAGGTCTCCGACGTTTTCGAAACTGGGACGACCGGAACTCCAAGACTCTTTGAACGTTTGTCCTTTATTTGAATGACTTCTGCTGATTTTTTGTGCTGCTCATTTTTTCTCCTTTGTTTGGTTTTTACCTGCCGTTCAACAGCTTTCCTGCAAGATTCTCCGTTTTGTGAAATCCACTTCGGCTCGATTCCATTTCTTGCGCTGTCTTCCCATTAATCTGCCCATACCGGCTCCGCCGATCTATGAACCATTAGGCAGTGCCTGCTCGCTTGGTCGGCGTAATCAATATGGTTTGTCCGGAAAACGGATCCACGTATTCGACCTCTTTCCCTATCTCTGGGTTTGCTCTTAGAACGATCGCAGGCTTCGGCAGAAAGCCCTCGTTTGCATCCAACCGCGCCAGCAACCGCTTCACATTTTTTTCCCGGGCTCCCGGTTCGTACTCCAATACTCGGCGCTCCACCGCGTTTTTCACGTACTTGTAAACAAGCGATGGCTTCCAACCCAGTTCATCCGCGATTTCCTGGACCGTAGCTGGCCGCCGAAGTCTGGTATTCAGCTTTGCTACTGCATTGCTTAGAGCGAGTTCCTGTGTTCGCACTCCCAGGATCGTCGAGGCGAATACTGGCTCGAAAATCCGATATGCGACGCAGAAGTCGGGGAAGGTAATATCGAGTGGGCGCTCTGGGCTTCTTCTTCCACCGCGGCATAGGGCAATCGCGTTGCAAAAGCTCAGAAACCGGTCCCAATCTCGCCGGACGCGAACTTTCCCCAGTGGCAGATTCTCGGCCACATAGCGAATCCAGGATGGTGGATTCTTAAAGTCCCCTTCCTTCGGTACCAGGAGTGACGTCGCTCTCTGCCAGAGGGGAAGATCTCGGTCGTCAATAGTGCTAGGGCCCGCCGCCCTAGCGACTACAATGGCGAGGTTCTGCTCAGCACTTTCGTCAGCCCAAGTGCTAAGAAAGCGAGTTTCATCATCTGGGTACACCTTGGGATCGGTCGTTGTCGTGAGTACTACGGGCAAGCCCACGCGCTCCACTAGTTGGGTACCGCGACTCGATCCCCTGATTGTGGTGTACTCGTGCGAAATCCGGCCATCGGATTGTTGCAGTCGCAGCAGCAACTGTCCATCCTTGCCGCCGCGATACTCATTGATGAAAAGAATCTTCTCCGCCAGGGAGCCTTGGCCGTGGGCAAGTGCTTTTGCGCTCAATCCGGCACGCTCGATCACGCAGTCGGCTGGGAACAATTTGATTGACGACTTCACCAACGTCGTCTTGCCACTCGATGTCGCACCCTTGACTAAGACCGACGCCGGTGTCGAGGTTGTTCGAGTTACGCCCGCGAGAAATAGCACTTGCCGATTTCGTTCTTCCCCGACGACCCCTAGCTTGCCGATCATCTGCCCAGCCTTAAAGAGAAATTGCGCATCCTGGACCAACTGGAGCGCCATCTCCTCAAGTCCGGATATTTGATCGCTGGAGCTCCGTTTGTTCGGCTTACTGCGACTCATTTCTTCCACCTCTCAAAAAACTGTCAAAACTGGCAAAACTAACTACAGCTTCGCGTCGGATAGGCCCTGCTGGTTCAATGCGCTCAACCTCTGCATGACGGCTAACTTCATTTAGCCAGAATAGGTTCGCTTGTGCACGGAGCATTTGGGAGGGGGATTTTCAAATCAGGGGAAACAATTGAAACTTCCTCGGTGGGGGCATCAGCTACTTCGACGCGACTTAACTGCGCTGGATTTGGCTTTCGCCGGTTTGCGGCGCGCTCGCCATGTCTTTATCGTCCCTGCATCGATGTGGTTGCCAAGGGCGTGAAAGAACTGAGCGATGAAACGGTCAATGTTGATGTCAGGAACTCTACCACGCGTAAACTGCTTGAGTCGTTGTTCCAGAAGGCCCGCGATTTCCGCTGGTAGCTGTGCCGAATTCTTTCTGAGTGAATATTCATGTCGAAACTTACGCCGAGATCTTTCAGCTTCAGGCAGTTGCTCATCTTTCCTGAGAGTTGGGTGAACCAGAGCAGCGAGATCGGCGTTCAGCTCCAAGAGTCTGTTTTCCAGAAGTTCGAGGGTCTTTTGAGGGTGGTCAAAATCCAAGAAGCCCTTTTTCAACTGGGGCAGTTCTTCACGCAGGATGCTCTTCGCTCGCTTTAGCCGTGTCAGGCTATGGCTTACTTGAATAAGGGCACGTCGGTTACTAGCTGCCGGTCCGCGTACAGCTGCTGGAATCTTCGTCTCAAGTGCCAGGTAATTTTCCGCTTCGATCATTCTTGTTGCCTGGAAGTAAAGAAAATCGCTTAGCTTGTTTAGCTCTGCGACTTTGGTTCGTCCCATCGGTACGAGAATTTCGCTCAATAGGCCGCCGATCACCTTGCGATCGCCATATTTATCCACCTGCCCGTACCTATCCTCCCGCCCGCACAGCAACTCACCAATAAGATCCTTGTACGTGATTGACTTGATCTCGTGCGGTTTTAGCAAATCACTATAAACGTCGCTCGTGGCATCCTTCTTGTTTTCCAGCATGGCCGAAAGCTCCTGTCTCCGTCTGCTAGGGCAGTCCCTCTGGTTGTGATCAACAAATCATCTGGCGTTGCATGCGCCCCAATCGTTCGTCAAGAGGGTCAGGCAACACGAGGTCGCGGCGTGGAGCACCGAACATCTGCTCCGCTGCAACGACAAATTCCCGCAGTGGCAACATTCGAGACAAGCTGTCAAACGCTCTCCAGCGTTCAGAGCCGAGGTCCTTCTTGATTGCCTCCATGGCGTATAAATTCGGTCTTTGCAGTGTCACGCAGTAGCCAAAATCCAAATAGCGCAACAGTTCTAGGTCCTGTGGCAGCGAGATACGGCGTTGCCGTAGGAATCGGCGCCGAAGAGCAAACTCGAATCTGGTCACCTCGTTGGTCTTCTCGTAGACACGTAATTGCCATGGTGATGTCGGTCCACCTGCATAAAAAGTCCGCCTGTCCTGCTCATCCCTCAACGTCACGAACCGCCGGGCAGAACTGAACATGTTCCGCTCAAACCACTGCACGGATCGACCGGTCAAGTCAAAGGTCAATTCCGCGTACGAAACAATCACCCGCGTGACCGTCTCGCAGAAGTAGAAAATCGCTGCCACCGCATCTTCCACTTTGATCGGCTGCTGGTCGCTCCGCAGGATGAGTTCCACAGTTGGAAGAATCTTCCGCAGTCGTAGGACGCCGTACACGAGCTCGTAGCGGTTTCCAGTGGCTACAATGGTTCCGCGCTCGACCCATCCGTACTTACTGCGCCTACTGCCGATGGGTTCTTTCTCCACATCCCGCACATCGCACAAGGGTGAATCTCTTCGGCTTCCCCAGATGCTTAGCTTCAACGTGTCCACAAAGGCGCACTGATCCAAGGTTGCCGGGAATACGCCATCGGCCGTGGTTATCAATTTTGGTCCATTCTCCTTTGACAAATGCTTTAGCCCATCCGCACAAATTCTTCGGTCAATGCCTCTTTTAACATGCGCTTTCCGAGTTGCAGGAAAGATACTCTTTTACCAACTTTCATCGAATGAGCTCAGCAGGTTACAGCGATTTTGCTAAACACTTTTCCGCTTGACACGTTTTTTTGCGTGCAGCGAATGCAACTCAACGACACCATCGGAACCAGAACAAATCGAGGGCGGGAACAAATTGAAGGGACAATTCAGGCGGAGGAGATGTACGGCTACCTGATTACATTGTGGAATAGAGAAGACCCATTTCGCGTCGATGCTTAGCACTCCCCGGGCCATGGTCTCTGACCGGAGTTGTGCGCTGGCTACAGGACGAATTCGGGTTCCAGAAAAGTGGACATTCACAATGCTGGAAAACCACAGTAGGAAAGATCGAGATGGAAAGATACTGGGAAAGTAAGCTTTCTACATCTTGGAGGGGCAGGAACGAACGTAGGCAACAGTGAGAGTGAGAGAGCTTGGACAAACATGAAGAGATCAAGCACAATTCAAATCAATTTCCAACACTTTTACTCTTCTTCACCATCACTCTTCGCTATTCTTCATACCCATGACTTGGGTCTATGTCTACATGGTTATTCCAGAGAGTGGTTAGATCACCCGATCAAGGATTACCGAAAGGAAGAAGGGTCGGTATCGGCGGGGGTGGGTGGTTTTCCACCAGACCGTGAACGAAATCCCCACCACGGACCTCCCAGCCCCCTAAAGATCGATTTTGGGGAGCCGGTTCAATGACCTATTTTCTGGAATTTCTTTATTGAAGTCGAGTTGCGGGAAGAAGTGTGGAGTGGGCCACCCTTGGCAGTGCTAATCGAGACATGCAGTATGGGACGACGGCAACTTCATCGTTACACTCTGCTGTGATTACCTAGTCTGTAATTATGGAGTGAGTGACCAGACGGTACCGTAGCCGTTGGCGCCGCCAACGGCAGTAGTGCCATACAGCTTACCTTGGGTATCGCGCAGCAACTCATCGAAAGGATAAGCGCCATCGGAGTTGTCGAAACTATGCAGCAAAGTCAGCCCGCCATTCTTGGTCAGCATGTACACAGTTCCAACCCCAGCAACTCCGCCCTGCTGGGTAACACCGTAGATGTTCCCTTGCGAATCTAGAGTCACGCCGGCGACGGGATACTCACCGTCCGATGCGCCGCCCCGAAAGCTGTGCAGGACAGTCTCCTTGCCATCCCTGTTGATCTTCCAAACCGTCCCGCCGCCGTAAGCACCACACTGTTGCGTTGTGCCATAGAAGTTGCCAGCACTGTCAACTACCGGGGTGCCAAAGGGCAAGCACCCGTCTTTGGTCCCACCGGCGAAAGTGTGCAGGACGGTCAGCTTCTTCTTGATGCTCAACTTGTAGAGCACGCCGTCGTCAAACCTGCCGCCCTCCTCCGTAAGGCCATAGAGGTTGCCTTGCTTATCTGCGAGCAAGCGTCCGTAGTAGGGATATTGCCCGTCCCGTGCTCCGCCGAAGCTGTGCAGCAGGGTCTCTTCACCGCTCGGAGAAATTTCAAAGATTGTTCCCAGATTATTAGCGCCGCATTGGGTCGTCGTACCGTAGATCGTGCCTGACGCTGTGATGACCACTCCCTGGTAAGGGAAGCAACCATCTGTGCTAGACCCGGTAAAGGCGTGGAGAATTGTCTCGCTTTGAGAGCGAGGAGGGGAAAGCCGGAAGACTATGCCACCGCCACTGCCACCAAAAGAAGTTGTTCCATAAAGGTTGCCATTCCCATCGATGATCAGCGGAGCATAAGGGAGGAATCCGTCATGATAACTGGCGTCAAAACTGTGCAACACGACCTCCGTGCCGTCGGTGGTCAGCTCGTAAACAGTCCCCGTACTGTAGTTGGAACCGCCCTGTTCGGTTGTACCATACAGGTTGCCAGCAGAGTCCTTGACCACGCCGCCGTAGGGATAACTTCCGTCGGAGCCGCCGGTGAAGTTATAAAGTGTGCTGAAAGTCTGTGCCTGCGCGAGAGCCGCGAGAAGAAGCGCGACCGTGAACCCCAGCGCAATCCATTTTAGTGTTTTCATCAATGAACCTCTTGCGAACGGGTCGCTAGAACGCCCGTCGGGCAGGACATTCCGCAGGTCAGCAGCTCAATATCACTGGTCGGGCAGCAAAAGTCAACTGTCTTGCAAATTTGCTTGCCTGTCGGGATTTTGCGGGTAGAATGCGGATGTAGCGCGTCGCTTGACGGTACGGATGCGTCGCTCAGCCTGCAGCAATACTGCAAATGTCTACGGGGAGGATGGATGCTGATTGCCCGGAAACGTTCTCATCAAGGCAGTGTCTGCTTTGGCCTCTCTGTTGCATTCTTGCTGCTGGCTGGCGTCGCCAGCGCGACCCCTTCCATTACGCTATCACGGAAATCCGGACCGCCCACCATCAAGGTTTTGGTTTCAGGCAGCGGCTTCAATCCCAAGGTCGAGGTAGACATTTACTTTGATTCCAAGAATCTGACACGAGCGATGACCGACGGGGAAGGAGGATTTCAGAACGCAAGGATCGACGTGCCGCGCTGGGCGCACCCTCGCGAACATGTGATCAAGGCGGTGGAGGACAAGGGGAATGCGCAGCAGTTGTTCCTGGTGCAGACCGATTGGGGGCAATTCCATCGGCTGAACATGGCGCGATACAACCCGTTCGAGAATGTGCTGAACCCGCGCAATGTCGGCAACCTGACTTTGAAGTGGAGCTTTGCCACTGGCGGCTTTTTTAACAGTGCGTCACCGGTGGCGGCGGATGGGGTGGTTTATTTTGGCGCTGGTGACGGCAATGTCTACGCCCTAGATGCGCACACCGGGGCGAGGCTGTGGACGTATACAACTGGGGGTGGAATCGGAGCGACGCCTGCCGTGGCCGACGGAGTGGTTTACGTTGACTCCAGTGACGGTAATGTATACGCGCTGGACGCTCATACTGGCACCAAGCTATGGAGTGTATTGTTCACAGACTTTGCTTCGAGTGCGGATTTGGCGGTGGAGGATGGGGTAGTGTACGTTTTCACCCTGGCGATTTTGTACGCGCTGGACGCCAAAACTGGGGCGGAGTTGTGGAGCTATAGCACCGAGGTCGTCTATGCAGGCGGGGCACCAGCTGTACGAAACCGGATCGTGTACAACGGAGTCTCCAGAGAAATGTTAGCCCTCGACGCGGAAAGCGGCACCCTCCTGTGGTCGTTTACGAACGCGGGATATCCCTTTTTCAACGCCGCAGTGGCAGATGGTGCAGTTTATGTGGAATCTGGCCCTATTGTTGGGTTCGGCGAACAATATATCTATGGCTTAGACGCGCGCAATGGCTCACAGTTGTGGAGTTATGACTTGGGGGGCTTTGGCCCTGATTACGCCGAGCCCGCTGTGGCAAAAGGTGTCGTATATGCTCAGAGCCGGCCCGGGCTATACGCTCTCGACGCCAAGACCGGCAAAGAGTTTTGGAGCTATTCCGAGAACTACAACGGGGGGACGGCGCCTGCCGTAGCCAATGGAGTGGTTTATTTCGCCTCGGACGTCGCCGGGTTCGCGCTGGACGCCAAAACCGGATCGTGGTTATGGAGCTACGTAACTGGAAAACAAATAAACGCCTCGCCTATAGTCGTGGATGGCATGCTCTACATCGCCTCTCAGGATCAACACCTGTACGCCTTCGGGCTGCCGGATGATAAGCGCGGCGAAGTTGCACCCCTTAAGCGCATGGCGCACCGGTCGGAGGCGAGTTCACATTTGCGTGAGGAGAATTAAGGTTCACACTTTTTGCCGATTTTTCACGGAGGTTTGGCCAGATGCGAACGAACGGAGCAACACTCATGCTGGCAACGGCGCTGGCGGTTGCTTTCGGATGTCTGATGGCGACGCCTGAACTGTTTGCCACCGCCAAAGAGCGCGTGATCTACTCTTTTTGTTCTCAATCAAACTGCTCCGACGGATACGATCCGCAGGGCGGGATGATCTTCGACTCTGCCGGGAACCTATATGGTACGGCATCCGATTTATTCCTCGGCGGCGGCCCCGGCACGGTATATCAACTAGTTCCAAATAAGAATGGAAGCTGGACGGAGAACGTGCTCTACACCTTCTGTACGGGTTATGACTGTGTTGACGGATATGGGCCAGAGGGCAACCTCACCTTCGACAAGAATGGGAATCTTTATGGCACAACCACTTCTGCAGGCGTCAATGGGAGTGGAACAGCTTTCGAGCTAACACCCAGCGGAAACGGCCAGTGGACGGAAAACGTACTTAACAGCTTCGATGGTACTGACGGCAGTTACCCTGAAGCCGGCATAATCTTCGATGCTGCAGGGAACGCATACGGTACGCTGTACCAAGGAGGCCCCTACTCAAACGGAACGGTGTTCGAGTTAACACAGGGCGAAAACGGTCAGTGGACGGCGAATGTATTGCTAAACTTTGACCACTACACTGATATCGGCGCGAATCCGGAAGCCGGCCTGATTTTCGACGCTCTTGGGAACCTGTATGGTACGACACATGATGGCGGCGCCCATGGTTATGGCGTGGTCTTTCAATTGGCTCCGAGCGGAAACGGTCTTTGGAAAGAGACACTGGTGCACAGCTTCGACCAGAACAACAAGGACGGGATCAACCCTGCAGCAGGGTTAATTCTCGATCAGACTGGAAATCTTTTCGGCACAACACAATTTGGAGGCCGCTACAACGACGGGACGGTTTTTGAATTATCGCCTGACGCACACGGCGGGTGGAAGGAAAAACTGTTGCACGTCTTCGGCAGCCGGGGGACTCTCGATGGTGCAAACCCGGTCGCTGGACTGATTCTTGATGCGGCCGGAAATTTGTATGGGACAACGTCGTCGGGAGGCGCTGACAAGTGCGGCACGGTCTTTGAGCTGAAGCACAAAGGGAACAAGTGGAAAGAGAGGCTACTGTACAGCTTCCAAACATTTGGTTCCGGCGACGGATGCAGTCCGCAAGCCAGCCTGACTTTCGATGCAGCGGGAAACTTATATGGCACGACCTCCGGGGGTGGGGCCAGTAGAAACTCCCCCTGCTATCCTGATTGCGGCACGGTTTTCGAGATCACGCCTTAAACTGGATTTGGCTTTCCTTATCTGGTAGTGGCTTGCGACTGAGTACGAATCGCACCGAGCTGCCGACGTCAGATTGATCCCATTGCCGGACTGGTCGTGAATGACGCCCGGCTGCATTTCTAAGATGCCGTTCTAGCGCAGTCACGCCCGCACAAACTGCCGCTTACTCGCCTTAGGGCACGTACGACCACACCGTTCCCGCGTTGCTGGCGCCGCCTTGGTAGGTGGTACCGAACAGCATGCCGTTGGTCGTTCGCAGCACTTCGCCTATGGGATACGCTCCGTCGGCGTAGTCAAAACTGTGCAGCAGAGTGAGCCCGCCGCTCGCGTTTAACTTGTACAACGCTCCCGCGTTGTTAGCGCCGCATTTCTCGGTGACCCCATACAGATTGCCCTTCGAGTCCCGAGCCATGCCCGAATACGGATTGCAGCCATCCGATGTACCCCTGGCAAAGTTGTGCAGGATCGTCTCCTTGCCCTTCTTGCTCACTTTCCATATAGTCCCAGAAAAGTGCGAACCGCAGTATTCGGTCACCCCATAGAGGTTTCCAGCCCCGTCCTGCACCACCGATCCGTAGGGGTAGCACCCGTCCTTGGTACCCCCGGTAAAGTTGTGTAGCAGGGTTAATGTTCCGTTCTGACCTAGTTTGTACAACACCCCGTAATTGTTACTGCCACCGGATTGAGTTACGCCATAGAGGTTGCCAAATTCGTCCATCGTCAGATGTCCATACCACGGATACGCGCCGTCTGACGGGGGGCCGGCGAAGGCGTGGAGAATCGTAAGGCTTCCCGACGCGTCAACCTTGAATGTCGTCCCGTAGTTGGATGTACGAGAGCCGCAGTAGGCGGCAGTGCCATACAAGTTTTCGGTGTAGTCTGCGACCAAGCCTTGCCATGGAATGCAGCCGTCCGAGCCGGTAAAGCTGTAGAGCACTGTCTCGTTCCCGGCGGTGTCGAGCTTGAACACGACGCCGCAGCAGCCATAGCTGGCGCCTCCAAAACCAGTGGTCCCATAAATGTTGCCCGCCCTGTCCCGAGCCAATGGTGTCTCGGGGTCTCTTCCGTCCGCGCAATTCGTCTGTGAGCAGAAGGTGTACAGCACGGTTTCCGTTCCAGCGGTGCTGACCTCGTAAACCACGCCGTCGCCGTTACCGCCGCCGTAAGTGGTGCCATAGAGGGTGCCGACTGAATCTTGGATTGGGCCTGCGGAGGGAAAGCCGCCGTCCGAGCCGCCGGTGAAGTTGTAAAGTACCGAGAAAGTCTGTGCTTGCGCCGGTTGGGTTGCGACGATTACCAGCCCGAATACGACCGCCAATATCAGAACGATGAGTGAAACGAAACGAGCCTTCTTGCCGTGCATGGGGTGTTTCCTCCTTGCGCGAACCAAAAGGAACCGGGCCGCTGGGGAGTCCGCCCGCAGCGCGGATTATAACTCGAAATTCGGCCCGCGTTCCCACGGAGTTTCTACCCCCACCCGCCTTTTCCGACAGAATAGCATCCCCGATCTCGTGAGCCGCCTTATGGGTGCAGCCACTGTCGGTCCAGCACAAACTCTGAGCGGCCCCCTATTCGCCGACTCTACCTGCCAAACACGCCAAAGGCATTCAGTTGCTGCGTTCCGGCTTTCGTCCAACCGGACCCGATGTTGTTTGACCACAACCCCTGCTGACCGCTGATGTCGTAGTTCCACACGTCCCACGTGTCTTGTGTCTTCGCCGAGGTGCGGAGAACTACCCAATACAACTTCCCCTTCTTGATCTTGATCCCGGCGGTTGACTTTCCGATCTGCAGCGTGCAGCACGTCCCAAAATCTGGCAGATTGGCGAATTGCCAAGTCTGAAGCGCCTTTCCGGGTCTGTCGTGATTGTCCGCATTAAGACTCAAGGTCACGCCGTTGCTGCCTTGGACGTATGTCACCCCGACTCTGATCTCCGTCACTGTATGATCTGCCTTTGCTCGGAAGCCGCACCCTATCCACTCGGGAAATTTCTGGCCTGCCTTCGGGCCAATTACGCCATTACCAGCACCCGCGTTGTATACGCTCGTGCCCGTTCCGAGGTTGCTGTAGATTTTCACCAGCTTGGGGTCTGAAGGGATCACAGGTGTAGATATTTGCGACGGAGTCTTCATGAAGAGAGCGGTTCGTCCGCCGTCAATCGTGATCACTCCCTCTTTAGTGTCCTGCGCAAAAGCTGCCATACTGACAAATGACAGAATCCCCACGCAAACAACCGATCGCGACAAAATTCGTGTTCCCATTGGTCCTTTTCCCTCGAATCGCCAGAGAGTTGGCGAAAGGGAAATTTACCACGACTCCGTAGTGGAAGAATAGAGAGGAAGGTCTGTTGCCTGACCTTTATTTATAGGTCCATTCGTTCGTAGGATGCGGTTCCCTAGACCTTCCTAATACCGCCGGCGCGCCACTTCGCGTGACCGTAGCTGGGTCTTTTTGACCTGATTGGTGGGGTCCTTAGAGGGTCATTCCAATCAGTCATCGACTTTAACCCACTCACGATTCCCCTCCAACGTAGACTCGCTACGGCCACAATCTCCGCTCTCGCTGCGACGCTCCGCATTTCTGAATCTTATGCCGCTGGTACGCAGGCCGGATCCGGGAAGGCTACCGCCCGCATCCCGCGCGGCACTGGCAGGCGCTAGCGCGTCTTGTAGGTTTCTTTCGCTAAGGCGGGACAAGATTTGTGCGAGAGCATTGTTTGACGACCACGCCGTTTTGAGCGAACATCGTTTTGTCTCCCTTCCCGGGTTCCCTAGCTGCTGTTTTGATAGTTGGAATTCAAAATGACGGACTTACCGGTCGAACTGAACAAAGATCGCAAGAACGCGCAAGTCGTGTTCGGCGGGAAAGACGAGTTTGGCTTCTTGTCGGAGTGGAAGAGAACGCTTGGGGATGACCAAAACCCGTTCAGAAGAGACGCGGTAGAGTTCGCAGAGTTGATAGAGCATCGTTTTGCCGCGCACTCCTCCATTCAAGCCTATGTTCGCAGCGTGGAAGATATCGGGGACCACATCACAAATGATCCCCATTCAGAAGTTGCAGCCATTGTCCTTTTAAAATGTGATTGGTTTCCTGAATCGAGTGTCATCGGGATCAGTCACTTTCGTCGGACTTGGTGCAACAACATGATCTTGGATTACCTTGCGGTTCACCCATATATCGCAAGGCCGCCCGCTGAATACGGCTACATTGTACGGGGCGCAGGAAGTGCTTTGCTGTACTTCCTCAGCCGCGCAGCACAACAATATTCATGCGAATACATCTGGGGTGAAGCAACCCAGATTTCCTGTGGGTTCTACCAAAAGATCTTGCTTCTGGACTCGGTCAAGGACCTGATTCTCGCAAGCAAGGAGAAGTACATCAAGTTTGCTGACGGCCTGGAACTTGGGTGGCAGAATAAGCCTAGCACGGCGACGACCCCGGCATTGTCGATTAAGGACGTTTACACTGTGGAAGCAGAGAATCCACCTCTAATAGGCAACAAAGTTGCAATGTTCGATCCTGCGCGTCAGCTGGCATACCACTTTTTAGACCTACCGGGTCATATCCAAAAGGAAATCGCCGGAGAACTCGGATTGTTGAAGGAAGAAGACAAGGACTCGGAGGACGACAAGTTGTTCCGTGACCTCTTTCGACGGGCCAGACAGCAAGGCAAACTCGCAGATTTTTGGAGCGCAGTGGAAAAGCAACGCCCAAATGGGGAGCAGGGCAAAAACCCTTTTGCGACATCTTCCGATTAAGAAGGATTCTAGAATGCATAAAGACTTCGCGGAATGGTACAGATCGGCTGGAATCCAGCCGCCAAGTGGCGATGATCTGTTGAAGCGCTGGACCGGGATCGAAGCATACCAAGTGGAACGCGCAGAGGTCATTACACTCGCAGCGATGTTCTATGAACTTGCTGCGCCGACTGAAGACTTTCTCGGCAACTTCCGAAGCGTTTTTCAGCAAGCGGATCCATTATTTCGGATGCGCGATAATGATCGCGAATTGCTCGTGCTCGCGGGAGCGGAACTGATTGATGTAGTCGAACGCGGGAACCGAGAAATTGCCGATTTTGCAGCCCTTTGCCTTGTTTGCCCTGCGGCTCAGAATCTGCGACCGTCTCCTGCGGTCCCGGATTTGCCAGAGATCGCTGCACGCTACCTGAGCAAAAGGTCAGTTACCAGAACCAAATCGACTGTTGAGACCGATTCCGATGAGCTCTCCACGGCCCTGGTAGGGGCTGGTGCTCCGTTCGACAAGTTAGGGCCGGCCTTCAGAAAGGTTCAGTTGGCCGTTCCAAAGCTCCAGGTTGAAGTTTCTGTGATCGCCGAAGAAAGCAATATGCTGTGGTGGCTGTTTTCAGAATTCAGTCGAGATTTAAATCAACCTTGGAAAAAAATCGAAGCTCCAGTGGCCGCCATCGTTTCCGGTAAAGAACTTGCGGACCTAACGCGGATTTTGCCCGGACCCATTGCGGCTTCAGCATTCTTAGATAAGGTCATTCGATCAAGCAAGTCCGAAGTCCCGGAATCTGTTGTGGTGACCGAAGCAGTAATCGAAACGCCTCTAGAGTGGCGACAGGGATTGGTGAAAAAAGGGTTCGCCCAAGAACTGGAGACCATTGCGCCTGTGCGCCGAGCCATCAAGTTGTCGATTAACGGCCCAGAGAACGACGCCTGGCAGCAAATGTTTGCGGATGCGACAAAAATTCCGGCCAACGCTAAGGTCGCTCCCCACATATTGGCCTACCAGATGTTTCTGGAGACCCTTTTGAATCGCTCCTTTGATCTCGCAGAATGAAAGATGATGAGCACAAAGCCGCCACAACCACCGATTCCACCAATACCCGTCGCTTCGGAAAATTCCGAAGACCCGACTAGTCTCCTCGTGGAAGATAACACTTCTGACTTAATTGATCTGCCGTCGGGCAGCGAGCTGGATGAAGTCGGCGCGGCGGCACTCGAAGCTTCGACGAGGGTTAGAGTGATTGTCGCAGCCGGACCGGTGGGTTGCGGCAAGACGACGCTTATTACCAGCCTCTACGAGTTGTTTCAGTGGAATAGTGTGTCGGAATATTCATTCGCTGGCTCTCGAACGTTGCCCGCCTTTGAACGCCGGTGCTATCTCTCAAGGACGGCGTCAGAAAGGGAAACGGCTGACACAGAGCGAACCCCGTTCGGAGAAGTCCGGTACTTGCACCTACGAATCTCGAAAAACGGTGCTCTGGACCTATTATTTACTGATGTCTCGGGTGAATCGTTTGAACGTGCTCGCGATTCAATAACGGAATGCCAACATTTGAGCTTCTTGCGACAGAGCGATCATTTTCTCCTCTTGCTCGACAGTAAGAAACTCATTCGCAAGGAGAAGCGCTGGCAAGTTGCTCATGACTCGATGGCCCTCCTGCGATCATGTTTAGACAGTGGCATGCTCGACGACAAAAGCTTCGTAAATATTATCTTGACCAAGGTTGATTACTTTGCGGCGGCTCCTGAGGCTACCAAGGAGGACAACGAGCGCTTCATTGACAAGATCACAGCTGAATTCCGCTCTGAATTTGCAGCTAGCCTTGGAAGGCTTACTTTTGGTCGCGTCGCGGCGCGCCCCACATCGGCTTCAGGTTTGAAATTCGGCCACGGACTGGCTGAGTTATTAAACGATTGGGCTTCCGTTTCGCCTCGCGAACGCTCTTTAAGCATTCTTCCGAGCGGCCTAGGAGGCTCTCGTGAGAGTGAGTTGTTTGCGTCGCGTCATTTCACCCAGGACCAGGACGTATGAGTAACTCGAGAGCAAAACACGTTGTCCTTATGGGCCTTCCTGCAACCGGCAAGACCAGTTTCTTGGCTGCCCTTTGGTACCTTGTTCAACATCGACAGGTTGCCAGCAGGCTCCGCCTCGAACGTTTCGAAGGCGACAGCAAGTACCTAAATCAGATTAGTCAGGCTTGGGCCGGATATGAGCTTGTACCGCACACCAGCGTGGATTCCGAAACAGTCGTGTCGATGGTGCTCAAGGATGCTGAAAATGGAGAGACGATCACAGTGACGTTCCCCGATTTGTCCGGCGAATCCTTTACCCTCCAATGGACAACTCGGCAGTTTACGACAGGTTACGACGATTCGCTTCAACAAGCGTCCGGCGCAATTCTGTTTATTACGCCATTGTATTATCGCAAGCCGATACGCATCGACATGGCCGCGCCGCTCATCGAGGAGATCGTTGGAGGAGAGGCAAAACAGGAATCAATACAGGACACCGGAGCCACGCTTAAGCCGTGGAATCCCGAAACCGCTCCTACGCAAGTTGAGTTGGTTGAGCTATTGCAATTCATCATTGGTCGTTCGTACTTCAAGGCACCGTTTCGTCTGGCCATTATCGTGTCCGCTTGGGACCGATTGAGCGCGACAGGAGTCTCCCCATCGGAATGGGTATTCAACACTTTCCCTCTGTTTCGACAGTACCTTAGCAGCAACAACCCAGTTTTCCAGCACACCGTTTATGGTGTGAGCGCACAAGGGTGCGACTACGGGAACCTGGCGAAAACCATTGACCAAGTTCCATCGGAACGCATTCAGGTCGTGGGAAGCGGGGTCAAGAATGCTCATGATCTCACTGAACCTCTCTTATGGCTGATGCAGTAACATTTCCGAGGGACGAGCTGAATGCAATGCTGATCCATCAGGCCTTGCACGGGTATTCTGATGGTCATCGGCTACTCGGTAGTTCATTCAAACTACCCGACGATCTCGCCCGCCTGATGTTGCGGATGAGCGATCTGTCCGGAAGTGCCATAGTGCGCGGATTCGAGGAATACATCACCGCCTATCCCCTCGTGGCGATGGGTTCTTATATCCTCGCGAAGACTTGGTATGCGTCAGAGATGCCCCGTCCGGGTTGTGTCTGGACACACAGCCTTGTAATACCGGCACGGACGATCGGCGAAATTCCGTCCTTACTTGCTTTGAAAAAGTTATTTCGACGCCCCAGGTTGGATGCTACGCAAGACGATTACAAACAGGGAATCTCCTATGACCCCGTTCAAGGCCAACTTTATTCGTCGAAGGACACGGCGTTTGCGGGTGAATTGGATCAACTCTTATGGGCGCATTACGTACTGCAAAAACCTGTAATCATGTCGGCTCAATCAGCAGAAGATTTTGAGCGAGAGATTTTTGCGTTGTGGTCCCAACAATGGCCAAACCTTCGTGTTGGCTTCACTTTCTGCACTGGCTCACTTTCTGCTAGGCGTCTGGCAGGTCAGCCCTTTGATGTGCAGTGCGTTCCTACGACCCTGGTGCGTGATGTCCTTCGGGAAAGTAAGAGTGACAGCGTCACGGTGCCGGTAGTCTTGCCAGGTTCTAAGTGGGAAACGCAGCCATGGATTCAAACTGCTGCTATGGATGCCACAGTCCCTAGCGGCGGATCGTTCCGCCAGTTCCTTTGGGGCGCATCTGACGATGGAGCAACGACCGCCGACTTTGCACCTTTGACAAAGGTGTTTGAGGCGACGCGTGAGGCGCGAGATGTGCACTCATTGATTCACATTGTGGCAGAATCCTTTCCTGAACCTACCTCTGGTGTTCAATTGAAACGCCTCGTGCTTGGGAGCAACCGTTGGCCTATTCAGCCTGTCCACTTTGAAGAACAAGACATCTTGTTGGCCCTGGCAACTACTAGTGATTCTAAGAGCTTTACTACTGAGAGTTTATCTTTACGCGAAAGAGCAGTAGCTCTTAACAACAAGAAGCCGAGCTATGCGGGTCGTTTAGTAGCAGAACTTTTTTGGTCAGCGTTGAATCCGCTCGGTGACGAAATTCTCGGAGAGCTCATAGATGCGATGAGCCTGGAAACCGCTGGCTATGTTGCCGAACAGCACCCACAGTTCTTGCCATCACTCTTTCGAGCGAACCCGAACTTAGCGATACACCCGTCACTTTGGGTGGCGGGGTTCGATCGCAAGCGAGAACTGTTTGAGGCAGTTGCTGCGAACGGCACATTGGAACCATCCTTGGTTCGGGGCATTGTCTCAGCCCTGCTTGAAACGGGGTCACAGCAGTTTGTTTTAAGGGCGTGTGTAATTTGGGGCAAGGACGCGCTACACGCCGTGCTCGACTGGGCCGCGGAACATAGTCCCGCACTAATCGATACGTGCCGAGACGCGATATCGTCAAACCTTCCTTGGGTTATGGAGTGGGTTCAAGAAAGCCCCGAGCGTCCAGTCATGCCTCTCGTTGCTATAGCGCATGTTGTTGCTCCCATCTCAACCAAACTGTCTAGTTTCGACACAACACCGTGGATGAGAATTTACCGAAACTTAGACGAAAATGGTGACACGGTTGAGGCCGATTATATCAGCGCGTTTCTACTTGCTTTAGCATTTGGCAACGCGCCCCCATCACCGCTTCAGCTTGTGTCCTTGTCTTTTGAGAGGGTACATGAAGGCGCCAGGCTAGAACGAATTGGTGAAAGTGAATGGCTCGTTTTGGAGCCACTTGTTCCCCAGTTATCTTGGCGGAAGAATTGGGACAAATGCGAGCGCCTGCGAAGAGCGCTAATATCTTCTTTTGTAAGACACAGATGGCCAGCATCAGAATTGAAGTCGCGGATGAAGAATCACGATCTATTTTTACAACTGATAAAGAGCGCTGACAAAGTCCAGGGAGGAGCAGCCTATTTCCAAGCTATCGAGTGATTCCATGCGTGCACTCATCCGATTGGACTAGAACAATTACCCTCCACCGAAAACCCAACTGTTTACTATCTCGTCAAGTGCATATTCCATCCCGTCGTATTCTCACCCCCGCAATGGTTTGACCGCATTTTCGCGGCGCCTGTAGGATCGCTTTCCGAGTCCTCACTCAAGGCGCTACGCGTGAAAACGCGGTCAAACCAGGTTGGTCTCTGCCGGGCCTCAAGAAAGGGTCTGTTTTTCAGTGTCTGTAAGCTGTTGATGGACAGGGAGCGGAAATCGACGATTTGCCCATCCTGAAAGGAATACCTTCTTGGAGCCCTCGGTTCGGAAACTGCTCTTGCGCTCTTGCTATCGTGACTAAGGGGTCAGCTTCCACACCGTGCCGTAGCCGCTACCGCCCTCTTCAGCGGTGCCGTAGAGGTTTCCCTTTGAGTCCCGGATCAAAACTCCGTAGGGGTACGCCCCGTCGGAACAATGCTTTCGCGAGCAAAAGCTGTAAAGGGTCGTCTCCTTGCCACCCTTGGTCACCTTGACCACCGTTCCAAAGTTGGAGGCGGCATTACCGTAGGTGGTGCCGTAGAGATTGCCTGCTTCGTCCAGTAGTAAGCGTCTATGGGGATGGG
>Ga0210406_10002300_pt1 | contig 22054 bp, 14 predicted proteins | sample IncBWC30MmetaG_FD_155454 | JGI IMG/M metagenome (GOLD analysis project Ga0210406, IMG submission 155454) | Forest soil microbial communities from Barre Woods Harvard Forest LTER site, Petersham, Massachusetts, United States - Inc-BW-C-30-M | ecosystem: Environmental > Terrestrial > Soil >...
CGTTCATGTTACCAGAGACGCGGAGCGGCTCTAAACCGGCGCGCATAGCCGATCGGGAGAAATAATCCCATTGTCGCAGCGAGTTTTTCGCCCTGCCGGCCCCTTCGACATTGCAGAACGCAACCGACTTGCCGCCCAACGAAGATAGCAATCGATCACTCGTAAGGATAGGCGACGGATCACCTGTAAGCGCCATGTATTGTGCTAGTAAATCGGCAAAGACGGGCTTATTCTGTGGAAGAGATTGCGGTATATCCGTACAAGTAAGAAACAAAGAAGCGCATATGAAAAAAGGATTCCTGCTGGGGTTGATTCTTTTTTGTCTTTCCGCTGGGGGGGCGTTCGCTCAGGAGTTTACAACAACGCCTAAAGTTAGGCCTCAACCGATTCCACCGAGGCCGGCGATTGAGGAGGGCTCAAACTCAAGCATGGTGCACAAGTGGTTTACAGCCCCTAGAAAATATCAGCTGCTAAACCCGGGTGCTCCCGCAAGCTATGGTAGCGGCCAACAGGTTATGTCGGCCAATCCTCTGGACACTCCCAATAATAGGGGATATAACAGGCCCGACCGACCATACGTTTTAAAGTTCCTTTCGTTCACGTTCTAAGCGAAAAACTCGTCAATTTGGAATACAGAAAGGCCGGTTAGAACCGGCCTTTTTTCGTATCGAGATTTCAGGATGCAACCGGCGGGCTCGCCTGATAGCGTCCATCCAGCAACCCGCGTGCAATTGGACATCCCGAACATTGGCATCTTTTGCCCGACTTTCTTGAAACCGGAGATGTGGCATGTCTATCGGCAAGTGATCGGGCCGAAACGGGTAAGAATTCATGCGTTCGCGTTCAAGCGCGAAAACTCGGATCGATTTCCTTACCCGCTCGTCCATTTGTTGGACCGGTCAAAACTCCGGTGGGCTCGCCGGATCTGGCAAAAACAGATCCTGCGGAGTCCACAGTTGGCATTACCCTCCGAGTGCTCGGCGCTCTCGAAGTTAATTCGCGCCAACAACATCAGCCTTCTGCACATTTACTTCGGCAATAACGGCGTTTTTTGGCTGCCACTGTTTCGCAAGCGGACAATCCCGATAATCGTCTCCTTTCATGGCGCTGATGTCGCCGTCGGCTTCAATACCCCCTCCGGTCAGCGCCGGTTGAAGCAAGTTTTCGAGGCTGCGGACCTATTATTGGCGAGATCGCATTCGATTCGGAAGTCGATTATCGCAGCAGGATGTAGCCCGGATAAGATTCGGATACAGAGAACCGGGGTACCCGGTTCAGATTTCGAGTACCGGCCTCGAAACTTTCCGGACGACGGCCGGTTTCAGTTTCTGCAAGCTTGCCGGCTGATCGAGAAAAAGGGGGTCGAAGTCACCCTTGAAGCTTACGCCAGATTCCTCGAACGATGGCCAAACTCGAGATTGGTGATCGCCGGCGACGGGCCGTTACGTAAGCGGTTGGAGCAATTTGCGCAGCAGCTCGGTATTGGCGGCAAAGTGGCGTTTATCGGGTTTCTAACCAAGGAACAGCTCTTAGAAGTTTATTATGAGAGCCATGTCTTCATCCATCCGAGCGAGACAACTTCTGACGGTGACAATGAAGGGATTCCGAACAGCCTTTTGGAAGCGATGGCAACCGGACTTTGCAGCATTGCTACTCGTCACGGCGGTATTCCGGAAGCCATCGAGCATTTACAGAATGGAGTTCTTGTAGAGGAACGCGACTTCGAGGGTGTCTATTATTGGATGCACCGGCTGGCCGAAGAATGGTCGCTTGCGGCGGAACTCGGTCAGCACGCTGCCGAAACCATCGGTCGGGAATTCAACTCAAAGACACAGATCGAAAAATTGGAGTCGGTGTATCTGAAGACGATTGAGCGTGCTCATACAGCGAAAACCGATTCGCCGCCAAGCGCCTATAGATCATAAGCCGCCGCCTGGAGGGGAGCCGCTTTTGCGTCTGCTAATTTCATTACGTGCCGCCGAAGCACAGCGTTGAGCTAGCCTTGCCGTGTGATGAGCGGGCGGCTCCCGCGAGCGTCCGCTGGTGTCGCCAGCAGGATGCATTGAATAGATCAAAGAATGGGCAGGGAACCAACAATTGACGCCGTGGGACGTTCGCGGGAGCCGCCTATTAAAGAACAAGTTCGCGATAGGACGGTTGTCTCCGCGATCAATTCAGGTGTCAGGTAGCGTTTAAAAGCGGCTCCCCTCCAGTCCATCTGTCACGGCTGGCGGTTAATCCGGCGGACGAGCACGAGCTCGTCCCTACCGAACTTCAATTCCACTCGATTCCAATCGGGAGCAACGAATAGATCCCCATTGGATCGTTGAAACAGGAGAACTGGCGGAGATTTTTCTCTAAGAACTGCAACTGACGACTAACCGGGTCCAGCTTCGAAACCGGCGGACGTTCGGCTCCGCTCAAAGCTTTCTGAATCGCTTCGCCGACGCTTTGTTTTGTCGGATACTCCGCGATCTTTGGATGTGGCGCCAGATGAGTGAGTTGGCCGGCAAACTCTATCGCCGTCTGGAGACCGCCGACCTGATCAACCAAATGCAGTTTCAGCGCTTGTTCGCCGGACCACACCCGTCCTTGGGCTATCTCGTTTACCTGGTCGACAGGGATATTTCGGGCTTGGGAAACATGCTCCAGGAAATCCTGGTAGAACTGGTCGATATACTTCTGGATGACTCCCATCTCCTCGGGGGTCTTTTGTCGAAACGGCGTTGCTAGATCTGAATACGGGGTCGTCTCTACGGAATCCCAGGTAATACCGATACTACTGAAGAGCTTCTGAACGTTCGGAAATAATCCGAATACGCCAATACTACCGGTGATCGTTGTGGGCTCGACAAAGATGCGATTCGAAGCCGTGGCGATATAATAACCGCCAGAAGCAGCCACTGTTCCCATCGAAACAACCACTGGCTTAACCTTGTGGGCGGCGGCAAGTTCTCGCCAAATCACCTCTGAGGCTGCGCCGCTGCCTCCCGGGCTATTTATCCGGAGAACGATGGCTTTAACATCCGGATCCAGTCTGAACTTACGGATCGCTCTCGCGAGCTTATCGCCACCAAGATTGTCGCCACCTCCCTCTCCATCAATGATCGTTCCCTCGGCGTAAACGACCGCGACCTTCGCTCCGTGTGGTTCGGTCGTACCCCGGTCTCGGTCGAGTGAATTGATATATTTTGAAACCGAGACCTGCCGGAATGTACGGTTCACGCTATCCGTTCCGTACTCGTTTTTTAACTCGTCGATTAAATCTGTGAGTGACTTTAGCTCAGTCACCAATTTCTGCTGCAGGGCTGTTTTCGAGTCAATGAGGCCGGATTCCGAAAGGATTTTCTGCAGAGAACCAGGCTCTAAGCTGCGCGCGTTCTCGATCTCGGACGTGATGTCTCGCCACAGGTCACTTAGCAAAGCCTCTGTTTGTTCTTTGCTCTCGGGACTCATCTTGTCCAGGATGTAAGGTTCCACGGCTGACTTGTATTTACCGACTCTCGAGACCTGCACTTCGATCCCGTACTTCTGGAAAGCATCGGCAAAGTAGAGACGACCCGACGATAGCCCATGGATAAGCATCGGCTCTGCGGGATCCAGATAGATCTTGTCGGCGATTGAAGCGACGTAAAATGCGCGCGTGCTCGGCGCCACCAGGTATGCGTAGATTGGTTTCCTCGAAGCCTTGAAGGCCTTTAAGGCTTCCCGTACTTCTCGTAGCGCCGCATAACCAGAAGCCCAGTCCATGGGAAACGCGTTGCCGCTGATCAATATTCCAGAGATCCGGCTGTCATTTGCTGCTGAAGCGATCGCCCGAAGCGTATCGTGCAGGGTCACGCGCTTTGCTTCTCCGCTGGTCAACGAATCAAGGAGATCGGAAGGATCAATTTGAGCCGGCGCATCCGAAATTCCGGATGACAGATCCAGGACAAGCAAACTCCGCTTTGGGATCACGTCGCCTTTGTCCGACGAGGCAATGCCAATGAGTAGAAAAATCAAAAGGACCACGCTGATGCCAACCAGCATGCAGATACCGGCGATCGTACCGAAGAACGATGCGAAGAAACTTTTCATGGAAGTCACCTTTCAAGAGTTCGGTTCGAACCCTGTCCCAAGGCTTTCTCCCAGTCCGAGATCTGTTTCAAGCCTCTCTGTGCGATTTGGTTGAAAAGAGAAGCGCGGCCGTCAGGCAGAACTTCGTTCTCGTACTCCTCGTCGTCCCCGTCCTCGAAAAAGCCGTTTGGAGTGATGTAGAGTCGATCTTGTGGACAGGTGTCGGAAGGTTCTGTCCCATAGGGACCGAGTGATAGTAGCCTGGCAGTTTACTGCCAGGGATACTTCACGAAAAAAGATCCGTCCCCGTAGGGAACGGTATGAACGGTTACTCGCGGCGATATTGGCTAAAGATTTCCCATTGGGCCACGCAAGCGCATCCGCCAATCTTGAGCCAGCGGTAGAAGCCATCATACCGTACCTTCCGGGACGGGTCTTCGCGGGCGCAATTCCTGGCAGTAAACTGGCCGGCTACTAGCATTCCGTCTCTTCGGGACAAAACCACTAGCCGCCTGTCCACATTCTCGACTCTACATCACAACGCTCTTTCGAGGACGAGGACGACGACGAGTACGAGAACGAATGCCCCCCTTCAGGGAGACGTTTCATTTGACTCGGAACCCGGGGGTTAAAACCCCCGGGCCGAGTCCTAACGTAGCCTCGGGAAAGAACCGAGGATTCAAACCCCTACTGCAGCGTGAACACCAGATAATCGATCCCCACTAAATAGTTGATGGATGCCGAATTTTTACCGGTGATCGTCCACGTTAGTTTGTGGGTTCCTGCGGTTAACGCGACGCTTCCGAAATCCACCCCGAAATCGATGGTAACCGTGTTGGCGTGGTATCCATCGAACGATTGGCCGAGCGGTGTACCGTCGACTGCGACGCCGACAATACCGTAATCGCGGGCTTGGGTCATCGCTGCGGACAGATCGTATGTGCCGGCTTGCGGAACATTAACCGTCAGGACCATGTACTGCCCTGCTGCCGATGCCTGAAACCAAAGTTGCGCGTTACCGGCCCAGGTTACGCCACAGCAGTTCCCCTGCACCACAACCGGCGCGGTTCCGGTCGCAGTGGCTACCAAGCTTTGGCCTTCTATGAAGAGGGCCTTTCCCGACACGGCGCTAACTACCGGCGAAGGGGCTCCCCGATGACCAACACCATCAACCGCGACAACGCGGTAATACCACTTTTGATTCAAGCCGAGACCGTTATGTTGAAAGCCCGGCTCAGGGGTTTGGGCAAGGAGAGTGCTGGAATTGACTGGCACCGACGGATCCTGAGAGCCGTAAACCTGATAGCCGACAACCCCAACGCCATCGATCGCGGGCTCCCACGACAGGGTGATGAAGTTATATTGGCCGCCGGTTGCCGCTAAGTCGGCCACTACCCCGGGACTCTGCTTGTCGGTAAAAGGCACCGTTAACGCCGTCGCTTCATACTGCGCAGCAGTCCAAACCGATGTCCCGGTCTCTCCTGTCGTCGGAACGATCTGTACGTTGATCGCTCTCTGCCCTTGGGTCAGGCTCCCGGGGATCTCGAAGACGTCGTTCAACCAGCGGTAGTCAGGATTGTTCCACGGTTCCACCCACATCCCAGCCAGACTTCCATTAATGTAGACGTTAGCAGTTTGATAAGAAAGATTCTGATCCGATATCCGGGTTAGGCGGACTCCATCATTTGCCGGATTAATCGCTAGCTGGAAACTGATCGCGTTGGATGCAGTATCCAGGCCGAGCGTTACCGGAACAGAGGCGAATTCGCCCGGGAAACCGGAGCTAAGCAAGCTCGCAGTATCGCCTGACACCTTATATCTATGGCTTTGCCGGCTGGCTGGATCGGTCGTGTCCACAGAATCGGTCACCTGGGTCGAATACGTCGGTTGGCCATACCAGAAAGCGACCGAGCTATAGTTCGATGCCACATCGTCAACCGGCCCGTGTTGAATGGTGAAGCGTAGACGTTGGCCAAACGAAATCGCTTCGGCCGGAAAGAGCCGGTAGGTTCCGGTCGTGTCGTTCGCAAACCCTTCAGTTCCGGGATTGTATGCCGGATTACCGGTTAACGGCATGGAGTAAGGAATGCCTCCTGAGAAATACCAACCCGATTCGTAGAAATCTTCGGTTCCAGTTCCATTCCAAGCCGGGCTAAGGAGGTTATCGTTGATGACCCTTTCGTTCCCCTCAAGATATCCCCGCTGGTTACCGTTTTCGCCCCGCATCGTGTGAGTCAGCCCGGCAAAGACACCCCGGCCCTGAGTATCGAGAAACACATAGTCCTGGCCCACAGCATTCTCAGTTTGATTGAAGGTGGCGTGAAAATAACCGACCGAACCGTTGGGCCCGAGCTGAGAGGGGAGGCCCGGAACTATCCCGGTGGTGACTTCGATCTTGCCGCCTTGAATCGGAACGCCGCTGCTATTGACGATCTGGACCACAGCGCTCTGGTTGAAAGGCATGGGCCACCAAGTGGTATACCAGCCATTTGTAGAGCTGTTATCGATCGAGAACATCAACGTCCGGACGTCATATTTCCCTAGACCGGAACCGAAAAATTCACCGATCGGCGCATCAACCGTCTTTTGGCCGTCGAATGTAATTTGCAGCCGGGCGCCTTCCAGGACGGCCATGGATTTCGCCACGGTTTGTGAATCGACCGGATAGCTGAAATTCCTCACCCCTTGAAAGGTTGGCGCTACAATCTTGTAGCTATGCGCTGACTCTTCTCCCGGATGATTCGGACCAACATCGACCGTGTCGGTTCGAGTCCATTCGTTGTTAGCCAGACAGGATATGTCATAGCGGAATTCATTGAAGTCGAGACTGGACGAGACGAACTCATTCGTGATCGTAATTTGGCTCTTACCAGCCGTAAGCTTGCTGGGTAATGTCACCGTCTCATCGGCCCAGGGCCCGGCCGGAACCGCAGCTCCAGCAGACCATTGACCGGCGAGAGTGCCGTCGACATAGATATTCGCTACCTGATTGCCAATCTCCGGATCGTACCGCCGGGTGATGGTGACTCCTTGGTTCGCAGGATTAATCGCAACGGTAAACTGGCTGCTCCCTCCACCGCGGAATGCCCGACCATCATCAACCACATAGGGCGCATGAAGAACCTGGGGAAGCTGCAGTCGAAGTTGGGTGATCTCGGCCGGGCCATTGAGTTGGACGAGTTGCGCCTGGGATCCCGCGGCGATATTGATCGCGGCACTGGAGGTTTTTGGAGCTGGGAGCGCAGGCTTGGGGTCCGTCATCCCGAATGCCCGCAGTTTAGCTATTACGTCGAGGGCGGTATCTTGCGGATTAAAGGTCGTCACGCCTGAGGCATCGTTGAATTGCCGATAGATGACATGGTAGTAGTCGGGATTCCCTTGCACGGTCACCAGCATCGACTTGGTGTAGGGCATGGGAACTTTTATCTGAGCGCCACCTGAAGTGTCGTACAGATTTCCGACCAGCGGCCAGACAAAGGGAGCCCCGTAGTTACCGCTCACCAAATCCTGATAGTTCGCGGACACCACGGTTTGCCCATCGAGTTGGATGGTAATGGCGCCATCGTCGGTCACATCGCCACCGTTAATGGTGGACCAGATCGAGACGATCTCGCCCGGCCCATACGCTTCGGCGATGACGTACTGACCAGCGGCAGTAACCCGGAGCGGATGATCGAAGTCCGCGTTAGTTTGCGCCGGATCCGTACTGTCGAAATCTCGAGTCTCGGTGCCGGAGCGGAGCGCAGGCAACTGATCGAGCTGCCGATAACTATCCCAGCCGACTGGGCCCTTGCCGATCGAGCCAGGAAGGGTCCCGGGCGGTTGGCCTGCAGAGGGATTAGCGAGTGCTAGACAGAAACCGGTCATGGCAATGACCGCCGTAGGAGCAAAACGGGAAGAAACCCGTCCATAGGGAAGGCGAGGACGCCTGGGGGGAATAGACCCATCCATGGTGAGAGGAAGTTAGAGATTAATTAGAGGTGAATGTAAATCTTTACTGTAAACATTTACATCGTTTTGCCGCGCCGAAGTCAAGTCCGCTTCACGTTTTTTTTCCGAGGCAAAGATGAGCTCCTGATCATGGCCGCCGGCCTGAAGGGGAGCCGCTTTTGAACGTTGCCTGAAACCTGAGATGATCGCGCAAACAACCGTCGAATTGCCGAGTTGTCATTTAGCCGGCGGCTCCCGCGAACGACTCAGGGCGTGAATTGTTAATTGTCGTGCCCATTCTTCGATCGATTCAAACCCGTGCAACCAGCGACACCAGCAGACGTTGCCGGGAGCCGCTTGCTTATCACACGGCAAAGCCGGGTCAATCCTTGGGCTTCGACAGGGCGTGATGAAACTAGCACGCGCTAGAGCGGCTCCCTCCAGGTCTAGCACCGGCTGAGCAGGAGCTCATCCCTACCGCCCCGCGAAGACTTTTTCGTCGCACGATGCCAAATTCACAGTAATTTACCCGCCTTCCCGATCGTAAATGGCCAGGATCTACATCAAAACTTACGGATGCCAGATGAATGAGCGCGACTCCGAGCAGGTCGCCCAGATGCTGGTGGCACGCGGGCATGTCTTGACCTCGCACGAGGAAGAGGCGGATGTGGTTTTGCTGAATACCTGTAGCGTCCGTGATTTAGCCGAGCAAAAGGCTCTTGGAAAAATGGGGATGTTGGGCGCCCATTCCCGGCACCGCCCGGTTGTTTACGGCTTTCTCGGTTGCATGGCGCAGAGTCGCGGCGAATCCCTGCTCCAAAGCGTACCTCATCTTAATTTAGTGGTGGGTACACAGAAGTTTCACCGGGTCGCGGAGTACGTGGACCAAGCCCTTTCTCAGCAAGCAACCCAAGCTCAAGACTCCGGCGGGTTCAGTCGAACCGATGACCTTCGCTTCTCCATCGTGGACGTTGCTGAGGAAGCCGGCTCTCAGAACTCGATTCGAGATCATTCTCCGGCCACCGCCCAGGTATCGAGCTTCGTCTCCATCATGCAAGGCTGTAACATGCATTGCACTTTCTGCATCGTTCCCTATACCCGAGGGTCGGAACGCAGCCGTCCAATCCAGGAAATTGTTGAAGAAGTTCGGTCGTTGGTCAGCCAAGGGGTAAAAGAAGTCACGCTCCTCGGCCAAATCGTTAACTTGTACGGGCGGCACGAATTTCCCCAGCAAGACGGCAAGTCGCCCTTTGTGCAACTCTTGGAAGCCGTGCACGCGGTTTCCGGTTTGGAACGGATTCGTTTTACGTCTCCACATCCGATCGGCTTCAAGCGTGATTTGGTCGAGGCGTTCGCGCGGTTACCGAAGCTCGTCGAACACATCCACCTGCCGCTCCAGTCCGGTTCGAACCTGATCTTGAAACGGATGCATCGGACTTACACCGCAGAAAAATATTTGGCATTAGTGGATTCGATTCGGGACCGGTGCCCGGACATGGCGATAACCACCGATATCATCGTCGGCTTCCCCGGAGAGACCGAAGATGACTATTCTAAGACCAGAGAGCTGGTCGACCAGGTGGGATTCGACAATGCCTTTGTATTTAAGTATTCGACCAGAAAGGATACTCCGGCCGCCGAAATGGCAGATCAGGTGCCGGAGCCGGTCAAAGAAGAGCGTAACCACGACTTGTTGAACCTGGTTAACTCCTGGGCGCGGCGACGGGGCGAACCTTTTGTCGGTCGCGAGATCGAGATTCTTTGCGAAGGGCCGAGCAAGACTAACCCGGACCGCCTCATGGGGCGAACTCGCGGGAATAAGATTGTCGTTTTCGAAGGGTCCGAACGACATCTAGGACAACTGTTCCCGGTTCGGATCAATCGTTCAACCGGTTACACTCTCTATGGCGACCCGGCTATATTTTCCTGAACATTAAATGGACTACCCTCCTAGGATTTATTACCTCAGCCTCCATCTCGTCGGTCTCACGATCGGGACAGTTGTTTTCCTGGCCCACCTTTACGCGCTACTGCGTCCAACGGATTCTCAGAAATTCTTGTTGAAACTTCCCCGGTCCAGAGTGGCGGGGATCATTCTTTTGGCGATCGATGCGGTGTGGTGTTTCTGGCTGATCTCCTCCATGGATCTAGAAGAGTTCGCTTGGCTCCGGCCCTACGTTCAACTTGCCATCCCAGTTTTGTTCTTCCTCACCATCATGTTCGTTGATGAATTACTCGCGGCCAGAGCGCTCGGCATTTTCGCGATGCTCATCGCGGAGCCGATGATTTCTTCCGCCTTTTTGCGTCCGGAAGTCTGGAGGTTATTGATCGTGTTCCTGGCTTATGTCTGGCTCACACTGGGCATGTTCTGGGTCGGAAAACCTTATCTGCTGCGAGACCAAATCACCTGGGTCACGAAGTCTGTAATGCGCTGGAGAATTGCGACCGCTCTCGGCGTAGTCTGGGGCGCCCTGATCCTCGGCTTCGCCTTGTCCCGGTAGGGGCAGTCGGACTTATCTCGAAGGGATGATAGGACTCAGCCTGGGGTTTCAACCCCAGGAACACCGCCCACCACCGACACCGCCCTGCAGGGGCGGAAGATAATCGGCTATCGATGGCTCGTCAGACAACGTCTACGCTTGAAAGAATCATTCTGCCGCCCCTACGGGGCGGTATGTCTATCTTATCTTTACCTGGGGTTAAAACCCCAGGCTGAGTCCTATTATCCCTTCGGGATAAGTCCGACACGTCCCTACCGAAACACCCCTACAGCTCCAGTACTTTGGGGAACTTGGACAACACTTTGAAACCGGTCTGAGTCACGATTCCGTCGTCCTCGTGTCTCGCTCCGCCGATCCCAGGATAGTAGAGACCAGGTTCTACGGTCAGGACCTGACCTACCTTGAATTTTGTTGTGCCCATTCGCAGGGCTTCGTGGACCTCGAGACCTAAGCCGTGGCCAAGGCCATGGAAAAACCCGGTCCATTGGCCGTCTTTTTCTTCCGTTGGATAGCCGCTGTCTTTGAAGAAGGTCTTTACGCTATCCTGTAATTCTTGACCGGATTTCCCGGGAGCAATACCCCGGAAAGCCAATTCCTCGGCTTCTAATACCGTTTCCCAGAGCTTCCTTTGCGCTGTGCTGGCTTTGCCGCGGAGAACCGTGCGAGTTAAATCGCCATAGAAACCGCTGGCGCTATCGCGCGGAAACACGTCCAGGATGATCAAAGAGTTCGCCTTAAGCGGCCCACTGCCACGATTGTGCGGATCACACGCTTGATCGCCACCCGCAACGATCGGGTTAGTCGGTGTGCCACCGGCACGAAGGATCGCGCAGTCAATCTCCGCTCGTAAAATTTCCGAGGTCAACGGTTTCCCACCCCAGATGAGTTTGCGGCCCGGCTTGATTTCTGCCGCGCGTAAAACTTCGTAAGCGCGCGCCAAACCGATCTCCGTAAGCTCGATCGCGCTTTCCAGCTTTTTAACCTCGGCTGCGGCTTTGAACTCTCGAGCACTATAAAACAAACCGTCGACCGGCGCGACTTGGATGCCCGCTTCGCGAAGGGCAACTGCAAGGCCTAAGGGAAAGTCCGCGGGTACTTCGGCCCGTTTAATTCGTCTTTTGCGCAGAAACTCAGTCACGCTTTCCTGGATCGTCGGCTTTTTCTTCAGCCGTTTTTCCAGCGAATTCTGAATCGCCGATAGAGAAGCGATTTCGTCCACGGTTGCCTCTTTGCGGCCACGGCCAATCTCGAGATCAGACAGCAAAATCGTCTTTTTGCCGTTTTGTTCCAGATAGAGGATCGGATCCGGAACGGAAAAACCGGTGGCATAAAGCATATCAGCAGACAAGTCACTCGAGGCGAACATTAACCGTGAAACGGGATTCTTAGGCATGAAGGTCTAATGTGTATCGTCTTGGATGGATGTGAGCAAGTATGCGGCTTCAGCGAAGTGAGTTGAAACCGGTTTCTCGGACCGCTTTGTTATCTTCGAGTTCCTGAGAGCTGTCACACCTGACTTGGATAGCGATCTTTTAAGCAACTTTCGGAGGAACTGAATGCTACTAGCTCCGTAGGAGCGAAATCTTTATAGCCACCGCGCCAAAAAACGCGATCAGCTCCGTTAGGAGCGGCATCTGATTTTGTATGGGGTAGGGAAAGAACATAGTCGCAAGGAATAGATGAGATACAAACGTGCCTGTAGGTCTTACCCATAGATGCCGCGCCTAACGGAGCTCGTCGCACTTTCAACGACCGGTAGCTATAAATATTCGGCTCCTACGGGGCCAAGACGCAGCTCTCCCGAGACTATCCCGTCTCGCGCGCCTGTGTCTCGGTTCTATCCTCTTGGCCGGGTTTAAGCCGAAGGTTCTAACCCCATTCCCCGAGCCAACTCGATGTATTCGTCGAGCACTTGCGGGTTGCTTAGCGCTTCCCGGCTGACCGCCTTGGCCAGAGGCACTCCTTGGAATATTCGCTTAACCGGCACCTCGAGCTTTTTTCCATTCAAGGTGTGAGGGACCTCGCGGACTATACAAACGTCGTCCGGTACGTACCGCGGCGAAAGTTGCGTCCGGAGCCGGTCGCAAATCGTCGCTTTGAGCGCCGGTGTGAATTCCAAACCTGGAGCTAAAACTAGAAATAAAATCAGCTTCCCACCGCATTCTTCAGCCCCGGGTTTCAGCCCGGTAGTGTCGATCACCAGCGCTTCATGAACCTCGGGGAACGTCTCTATCACTCGATAAAATTCGCTTGTTCCCATGCGGACGCCGCCGCGATTCAGCGTGGAATCGGATCGGCCATAGATAACACATTGGCCATCGTCCGGGTCGATCTCGATCCAATCGCCATGCCGCCAGATACCGGGGAAATAATCGAAATAACTCGCTCGAAGCCGGCCGCCGTCTGGGTCATTCCAGAAAAAAACAGGCATGGAAGGAAACGGAGCTGTTAACACCAATTCGCCCACCTCGTTCCAAACCGCCTCACCGTTCTCATTCCACGCTTCGATGCGCGCACCAAGGCCGCGACATTGAAGTTTACCTCTGATCACAGGATCTAACGGATTCGACACAACGAAGGCGGTGCAAACATCGGTGCCGCCACTTGCAGACCCCAACCAAACGTCGGGTTTAACCTGTTGATATACCCAATCAAAACCCTCGGGCGGCAAGGGTGCACCGGTCGAGCCTATCGATCGCAAATGGCTGAACGAGAAATTGGCGCGCGGACTCAGCCCGGCTTTCTCGCAGGCGAGCAAGAATGGTGCGCTGGTACCGAAATAGGTTACGCGCTCTTCGTCTACAAAACGCCACAGCACCGACAAATCCGGATGTTTTGGGCTTCCGTCATACAGGACAATACAGGTCCCCAGGGCCAATCCGGTAACCAGGAAATTCCACATCATCCATCCGGAAGTGGTAAACCAAAAAAATCGGTCGCCTGGTTGCAGGTCCAGTTGCAACCCCAGGACCTTGAGATGTTCCAATAAAATGCCGCCGTGGCTCTGCACGATCGGCTTTGGGATGCCGGTGGTTCCGGAAGAAAACAGGATCCAGAGCGGATGTTCGAACTCGACCGGCAGGACAGAAAATGAGCTCGGATCGGCGTCGCGAATAAAATCGCCCCATGGCGTGACCGGTACTGAGTTGGAGAGCCCGCTGAGGACCGGGTTAGCGCCAACCATCACGAGAGTCTTTAGGGAGGGAAGTCCATTAACGATCTCGCGAAGCGCTTCGCTGCGGTCGTAATATTTGTTTGCGTAATGATAGCCGCACACCCCAAAGAGAATCTTCGGGGCGATCTGTTGCCACCGCTCCAGCACCCCTTTACTGGAAAGCTCCGGGGGACAACTGGACCAAATGGCGCCGATGGACGCACTGGCTAGAAACACGATCACCGTTTCAGGGCAATTCGGCAAATAACCGGCGATGCGGTCTCCTTTCTCAACTCCGGCTGCGCGCAGCGCGGCAGCGACTGCAACTACTTGCGAAAGCAATTCGCTTCCTTTGATCCGGCGTCGTTCTGATTGGTTTTGTCCTTCGAAAGCAGAAAGGATCGCGACCTCTTCCGGTCGTTGCCGGATGGTTCGTAAAACCTGCTCGGCATAGTTCAACGTGGCACCAGGGAACCAACGAGCATCGTCGGTCTGATGCCAAACGACAGCCTGATCAGCAGGGGTATGAAACTGGACGTCGAAAAACCGAGCAATCGATCGCCAGAAATCGTTGATTTCGGTGACTGACCATTCGTAAATTTCTGGATAGGTTTGAAACCGAACGTCGTACGTTTTCGACAACCATTGGAGGTAACGGGTAAGGTTACTCCTTTCGGCGACGCTGGCGTTCGGTCGCCATAAGACTTCGGGCTTGGGGATGGGAACCATGGTCGACACTTCTCAAACGTTAGCGAAAGGGACGTATGGGCGCAATGTCGTTGGCGAAAGACAGGTAGAGCGAACGGCTTTTGCCGCGAAGCGGCTATAGATCATAGTCCTGGGTACGGTCGCCGTGATAGACGCCCTGAAAGTGGCGTCGGAAGTGCGACGCCACGGCGTTAGACGTCTCGATTTCCCATCCAGGCCTACGTCGGATATCACTTAACGCGCAAAATTTTAACGGCACACTTCGGGCGCCACTTTCAGGGCTCTACAGCGGTCAGACCAACCCAGGGACGAAGCGCTGAACTATGATCTGTAACCGCTTCGCGGTGAAATTGTTTGTGAGCATCACGACTCGCAAGGCGCCGGTTTCCAAGGCCGAACTACCGAGCGGAAATATCCGCCGCGCTTGACAAACCCGACCGGTCGCGCTTTTTCTAAGCCGCCCCTCCCCTACATCAATTTCATGATGACCTTTCACCCATGATCAACGTTGAGCACTTGACCAAAAGGTTTGGAGTGAAGTGCGCGGTTGACGACGTGACTTTCTCCGTCAGCAAAGGCGAAGTCCTCGGATTTCTTGGACCAAACGGCGCCGGAAAGTCCACCAGTATGCGGATGATTACTGGTTATTTACCGCCCACCTCCGGAACCATATCTGTCGCCGGGTTCAACGTGGCAGATCAACCCCTGGAAGCCCGGCGCCGTATCGGGTATCTGCCGGAGAACGCTCCGATTTACTCGGACATGTCGGTCTTTGGGTTTCTCAGTTTTTGCGCGGAAATGCGCGGCTTGTTCGGCTCGGCGAAAAAGGGCGCCATCGATCGGGTCGTGCAGCTCTGTTTCCTCGAACGGGTCCTGCACCAGAGCGTAGATACTCTCTCCAAAGGTTTTCGGCACCGAACTTGTCTAGCCCAGGCTCTGATCCACGATCCCGAGGTTCTTATCCTCGATGAGCCGACCGACGGCTTGGATCCAAACCAAAAATACGAAGTGCGTACGCTGATCAAACGCATGGGTTCAGAGAAAGCGATCATATTTTCGACCCATATCCTCGAAGAGGTCGAGGCAGCTTGCAGCCGGGCGATCATCATCGATCAAGGCAAGATCGTCGCGAATGGAACGCCGGAGGAATTGAAGGCGCGATCTCCCTTCGCCGGTAACGTGATCGTTACGGTGGGAAATGTTTCGAAGGCTCAATTGCTCCCCCAAATCGAAGCGCTAAAAGGTGTAGCAAAATTTTGGATCGTCGCAGAAAAGCCGGAACAGGTGACTTTCCAGGTAGTTCCGCGAGGAAACATATTACCCGAGCTGCTCGAAGCCGGAACCCGCAACGCGTGGAAAATTGAACATCTCGACGTCGAAGAAGGTCGCCTGGATGACGTTTTCCGCTCCATCACCCTCCCCGATACTAAACCAGCGGCATGAGAACCATTTGGACCATCGCCAAGCGAGAGCTTGGTACCTATTTTTCCTCTCCGGTAGCATACGTTTTCATCGTAATCTTTTTGCTACTCGCTGGGTTTTTCACCTTCATGGTGGGGCGTTTTTTTGACCGCGGAGTAGCCGATTTGCTTCCGTTTTTTCTTTGGCATCCCTGGCTTTATCTTTTTCTCGTGCCGGCTGCGGGAATGCGCCTCTGGTCGGAGGAACTGCGTTTAGGCACCATGGAGCTGCTTCTGACAATGCCAGTCACTCCCTGGCAGGCAATTTTAGGTAAGTTCCTCGCGAGCTGGATCTTTTTAGCAATCGCGTTGTTCTTAACCTTCCCCATTGTCGTTACGGTTGGCTACCTGGGACATCCTGATTACGGCAGAATCTTTTGCGGTTACTTGGGCAGCCTGATGATGGCCGGAGCGTTTCTCGCCATCTCGCTGCTGACTTCCTCTTTCACAAGAAATCAGGTGGTCAGCTTCATCCTCGCAGTCATCATTTGTCTCTTTCTCATCCTGTGCGGATGGCCACCTGTCACGGATGCCGTTTCAAGTTGGGCCCCCGCTTGGCTCGTAGACGGTTTGGCGTCGATTGGCGTGATGACTCACTTCGACAGTCTGCAACGCGGCGTAGTCGATAGCCGCGACCTGCTCTTCTTTGCGAGTGTCATTGTATTCTGTCTATTCGCCAACAGTGTTGTTCTCCGCGCGCATCGCGCTTGATTGCTATGAAGAAAGTCGAGACTTGGCTGTTCCCTGTCGCCGGCGTTGTTGCGGTCTTGGTTATTTTGATCGCAGTAAACGTACTCGGAAATTTTCTAAAAGTCAGAAGCGACCTGACTCAGAACAAGATTTACACGCTGTCGCCCGGCACGAAACGGATCCTGGATAAACTGGATACACCGGTCGAAATCCGTTTCTATTACAGCAAGGATAACTCTTCCATGCCCGTACCCCTGCGCACTTACGCGCAGGAAGTTGAAGATCTGCTCTCCGAATATCAGCAGGCTGGTCACGGTAAGATCCAAGTCGTAAAGCTCGATCCTAAGCCGGACTCCGATGCAGAAGATTCGGCCCGACTAGACGGAGTCCAAGGCCAGACCGCTGCTGCCAATCTGACCGGCGACAAGATCTATCTCGGGCTAGCAGTCAGCTGCCTTGATGCAAAGACGGCGATTTCTTTCTTAAGCCCAGACCGTGAGACCCTTCTCGAATATGACATCTCGCGGGCGATCTCGAGCGTCGTCAATCCGAAAAAGGCCGTCATTGGCGTAATGAGTGACTTACCGGTGCTCGGCCGGGCTGCTAACCCAATGATGATGATGCAACGGCAGCGCGGGAGCGATCCTTGGGTTTTTGTCCAAGAACTGAAAGAGAATTACACCGTACGTGAGGTCCCTTTGACCGTGGACAAAATCGATGATGATATCTCCGTCCTGCTGGTGGACTATCCGAAGGGCATCACTGAATCCGCTCAATTCGCCATCGATCAATTCATGCTTCGCGGGGGTAAGATGGTCGCGCTGCTGGATCCGTTCTCTTTCGTTGATTCACAGCTCAGCGGCGGTCAGCAAGCGATGATGCGCGGCGAGACCTATTCGGCAAATTTGGACAAACTGCTGAAGACTTGGGGTCTGGAATTCACCGCGGACAAGATCGTCGCTGATCCGAACCTGGCGACTAAGATCCAACGGCAGGCCGGTTCGGTGGACTCCGATATGACCGTGCTTTCGGTCAACGGAGACACGATTAATAAATCTGATCCTTTGGGCGCATCGACCACCGATCTTCTTTTACCATTCGCAGGAGCGTTTATCGGGACACCCGTCGGCGGGCTAAAGGAGGAAACTTTGGTCTCGACGACGCCTCAAGCCGGGTTAATTGAGGCGACCAGCGTGATGCTGGGCGCGGACGCGGCCAGGAAATTCTATAAGCCCGGAAACACGCCTCTCGCCATGGCCGTCCGGTTGTCCGGCAAATTCAAGACCGCTTTTCCTGATGGGAAACCTGCCGCAGCTGCCAGCCCTACTCCAACTCCGGCAGCTTCACCGGCAGCTTCTGCCACCCCGACGTCAGCCCCTCTTAAAGAGGCCACTAACGAAGGCGTGGCTGTCTTGATCGGCGACTCGGACTTTGCTTTTGACCAGATCGCCGGGCGCCAACAACAGATGTTGAACCAGGCCGTGTTCACTCCGACCAACGGCAACCTCAATTTGATCGAAAGCAGCGTCGAGCTGCTCGCCGGGGATTCGAATCTTATGTCGATTCGTAGCCGGACATCTGCAAACCGTCCGTTCGTCTTAGTCGATAAGATGGAGGCCGCGGCTCAAGATAAATATCAAAGTAAGATCGACGAACTCGAAACCGGCTTAACGCAGGCTCGGCAAAAGCTTTCCGAGTTACAAAGCGCCAAGCAGAGCGACCAGAAAAGCGTCCTTTCGCCTGAACAACAAGCCGAGATTAAGAAGTTTCAAGAAAACGAAGCCCAGATTGACAGACAGTTGAAGCAAGTTCGAAAAGAACTTCGGCAAGAAATCGATTCTCTCCAGAACTGGCTGAAATGGCTGAACATCGCATTAATGCCAGTGGTCGTGACCTGCATCGGTCTCGGCCTAGCCTTCTTTAAGAAACGAAGTCGAGCCGCTCGATGAAACGACAACAACTCTATTTTCTGATAGGCGCGGCGTTGGTCCTCGCCATCGCTGGAACCATCTTTCAACTTGTCCGGTCTGCCGGATGGAAAGGGGGAGCCACTGATCTAGAACCATTCGCGAAGCTTCCGGTTAACAGTGTTGAAAAACTGGTTATCAAGTCGTCGAAGGACACGGCCACGCTCCAAAAGGCGAGTGATATTTGGACGGTGGCCGAGCGGAATGGTTATCCCGCAGACTTCAGCAAGATCCGCGAGTTAATGACCTCGCTTTGGGAATTCAAAGTGGTGCGCCAGTTAGAGGTCGGTCCCTCTCAATTCGGTCGACTCGACATTTTAGCACCCGGGCAAGGTGAGCATTCCGGGGTTGAGCTCGACTTGGACGATGCCAGCGGCAAGTCCATAAAAAGTCTGATCTTCGGTAAAACTTTCGGCGGTGAAAATAGCGGCGGAGATCAGGAAGAAGAGGAGCCCAGCGGCCGGTTCGTCTATGATCCTTCGGAGAAGGATAAGGTTTATCTGAGTAAGGAAAATTTCTATACCGTCGACGCCTCGCCAAAGAACTGGCTAGACAAAGATTTCATCCGGGCTGAAAGCGTCAAAGAGATTGAGCGTGCCTCATCATCTGGCAGCGATGGTTGGAAACTCAGCAAGAAGGACGAGAAAGCAGCTTGGGAGTTAGTTGATGCCAAGCCTGGCGAAACCCTTAATACTAGCGTCGTAGCCAGCCTCGGAGCTTTTTCGCCTAGCTTTGAAGATGTGAAACCGGCGAATACTCCGGATGCTGAAACCGGTCTTAACAAAGCGGTCACGGTTAACCTGGAGACTTTTGACGGCTTCAAATACACCATGGAAATCGGGGGTGAAGCCCCGGAGCAAAGCCGCTTCTTCCGCTTTAAAGTTTCGGCCGACCTGCCAGCGAAGCGCACGGCTGAGCCCAACGAGTCTCCTGACGACAAGAAAAAGAAAGACGACGCATTCAATAAACAGCAGGAAACGCTCAAAACGCGACTGGCCGCAGAGCAGAAGCTGCAAAACTGGATCTTCGAAGTCGAAAGCTACAGTTTGGAGACGTTCTTGAAGCCTCGTAAGGACATCCTAAAGGAGGCTTCTCCTGCGCCGAAGCCCGCTCTTAACCCTGGTGTTCTTCCTAAACCAGCGGTTCCGCTTCCGGTGGCGGCGACCCCGGCGACCCCGACCCCTGCGGTCTCACCCACGCCGGCCATTCCTTCTCCAAGTCCAGAGAGTTCACCAACGCCTGAAGCGACACGAACCCCGGAGGCAACGGCAACCCCGGAAATGACTCCGAGTCCTGAAACGACTCCGACGCCCGAAACGAAGCCGACCCCTGAAACGAATATGACTCCGGAGGCGACTCCAAGTCCTGAAACGAGTCCGAGTCCAGAAGCTGTTCCATCAGGTTCGCCCAGTCCTTCGGCGACACCCGGAACGTAGTCCGGGGGTTTTGGACTCAGGACTTGTCCCCAAGGAACTTTGCCGCTTCGCGGCAAAGTCCGACAGAGCCCTTTGGGACAGGATCCGGGAACATTTTCGCAAAACTCGCAGAGTAGCACCCACCCAACCCTCCTCCCCAATCGGTTGACGGCGCCTTGCTCTATCAGCACACTAAGCCCTGTTCATGCGGAGCCCGCAAAATCAGTTCTATAATCAATTCGACTACGAATCGTTGGAACCGCGTGAGGTGGACCCGCACCGGTCGCCTTTCCAGATCGATCGTGATCGTATCATTTATAGCTCGGCGTTTCGCCGGTTGCAGTCGAAGACTCAGGTGTTTGTTAGCGGCGAATTCGATTTTTACCGGACTAGACTGACTCACTCGCTGGAAGTCGCACAAATTGGCAGATCGATTTGCTCTTTCCTGAATCAAACATCCTCATTTTTAGCGGCAGATTTTTGTATCGATCCCGATTTGGTAGAGGCGGTTTGTCTGGCTCATGATCTAGGACACTCACCGTTTGGACACGCTGGAGAACGGTCCTTGCATCATCTGATGCGTGATTTGGGTGGGTTCGAAGGAAATGCTCAGAGCTTGCGATTGCTGAGCAAAACCATCTATTCGGGAAGCCAGGAACGTCGCGGTATGAATCCAACCCGGGCGTTGTTGGACGGTGTCCAAAAATATAAGCGCTTGCTCCGGGAAGATCGGACCGCCGATAACCATTTCCTTTACGACGACCAAGAGTCTCTGCGTCAATTTACGGCTGGCCCCGCCATCTCAGACGCTGGGCTGGACTATACCAAGCTTCGGTCTTTGGAGTGTCAGGTTATGGACTGGGCGGACGATACGGCTTACGGGTTAAGCGATATTGTCGACAGCATTAACGCCGGGTTTCTCAGATTTGAGCGGGTCGAAGATTGGGCGGCAAATCAGAGTTTGAAACCGGACGAGCAAAGACCTATCGAGACGGTTCTCTCCGCAATTAAAGAGCGGAAGGTAGAAGCGCGTTTTAGCCGGAAGATCGGCGCATTTATTCGGGCAACATCATTGGTTTCGAGAATTGGACCTCTTTCCGATGTTAGCCAGCGCTATCGTTTTAGCTTGGTGGTCGAGCCCGAGGTCCGGACGGAAGTCGATATTTATAAGCGCCTATGTCGAGACTTGGTCTTTCGGCATTCGCAGCTTCACCAGCTCGAGCGTAAGGCCCGAATGATTCTGGAAGCGATCTTTAAGGCGTTTGCTGAGGCCTATCTTGAAGCCAAAAATCCTTCCCTGCGGTTACTACCCGAGTCGTACGATCATCTGGTCCGAAATGCGAACGGTGAACTGGGACGGGCGCGAGTCCTTTGTGATTATGTCGCAGGGATGACTGATCTATTCGCTACTCGGACGTACAAGCGTCTTTTTGATGCGAGCTTTGGTTCTACAGTCGATCTGTAACCGGCCTTAATATGGAAAGCACGCGCAGCGCGAATGCCGACATTTTTAACCACGATGCCGAGGCCGCGGGTTATGACAACGATGTCCGAAACGAAGCCGATCCGATTCGCACCGGATATCAAGACGTCCTGCGCTGGGTAGTTCAGCAGGCGCAGATTACGCCTACCTCACGAGTGCTCGACCTGGGATCAGGTACGGGCAATCTTTCGGCGTTGATTGCGAGCTGTGGCGAACTGGTTTCTGTAGATGTTTCGGAGAACATGGAGACCATCGCCAAACGCAAGATGCGACATTTAGCTAATCGACGGTTCATTAGGGCGGACATCCTCGAAGTATTTACCCAAGAGCTCGGCAAGTTCGACGCGGTTATCAGCACCTATGCCGTGCATCACCTGACGGATCAGGAGAAACAGCAATTGTTTGCGCTAATCTTCGACCACCTGTTGCCGAGTGGCGCGGCAGTTTTCGGCGATTTGATGGTCCAGAACGATTCCGAAAAGGAAAGAAAGATTCACCAGTATTTGGCTACGGGCGATCGAGCCACAGCCCAAGCCATCAGCGAAGAATTCTTTTGGTCACTCGACACAGCGATCGCCGACCTAAAGCGTCTCGGATTCAAAATAAAGGCCGAGCGTTTTTCGGATCTTTCTTACGGTGTGATCGCGCGGAAGCCGACGAGTTTAGAAGGATCCGACTGAACAAGAGCCC
>Ga0210406_10002303_pt1 | contig 22029 bp, 16 predicted proteins | sample IncBWC30MmetaG_FD_155454 | JGI IMG/M metagenome (GOLD analysis project Ga0210406, IMG submission 155454) | Forest soil microbial communities from Barre Woods Harvard Forest LTER site, Petersham, Massachusetts, United States - Inc-BW-C-30-M | ecosystem: Environmental > Terrestrial > Soil >...
GAAGTGCGCTTTGGCTACAGCCGTTATCGCACTTCTTTTAATTCGCAGGACGCCAACTTCGACCCGAACTCGCTTGGCATCGATTTTGGCACGGGCAAGCTCAGTCTCCCCGAAATCGACTTCGGCGGCGTCTTCGAAAACCTCGGCGCCACCGCGTTCAGCATTCCTCGCGGACGCACCAGCCAGAGTTTTCAGTTCCTCGATAACTTCACCTGGATTCGCGGTCGCCACACCCTCAAGTTTGGCGGAGAGTTTCGCCGCGCAGCCATCAAGAACTTCAACGACAATCTAGAGCGCGGCCTCATCACATTCAGTCCCGACAATTCGAGTCTCAATCTTTGCGCGCTCCCCGCACCGCCCGCCTCCTGCGACGACTCCGGTTCCGAGGTTTTGGCGAACTACTACATCGGAAACTCGTTTACTCTCGCCAACACCGGAAGCACCAACCGCAATACTTTCAATAATGGCCTCAGTTTCTTTGCGCAGGACGACTTCCGCGTGCGCCCCACCTTCACTCTCAACCTCGGACTGCGCTGGGAATACTTCGGCCCTCTGAGCGAAGAACACAACCTGCTCTCGAATCTCGGGCGCGACGGACAGCTTGCCATGGTGGGTACGGACGGCGTCAACGGCGCCTACAAGCGTGACTTGAACAACTTTGGCCCACGCCTCGGTTTCGCCTGGAGTGTCCGAACCTCCACCATCCTTCGGGGCTCGTACGGCGTTTACTACGACTACATCCCCCAGGACTTACTCATTGCCAACTTCACTTCCTCGGCGGGACTCGTCACCAACCCGATTGGGCCACAAGCCGTAGTGCCTTTGAACTTCGACCAGGACGCCTTCAGCGGCGTGACCTCGGCTCCAGTCTTCACGCCTCCAGGTACACCGTATCCCCCGGATGGCGCCAACATATTCATCACACCGAGGAATCTCGCAACGCCCTACGTGCAAAACTGGAATCTCAACGTCGAGCAGCAATTCGGTCAGGACTTCGCGCTTCAACTGGGCTACGTCGGCAGCAAAGGCACGCGCCTCACACGCTTGCTCGACGCCAACCAGCCCGACATCAATGGAGATCGCACGGTGTTTCCGCAGTACGGAGCAGTCGACGAGTTCGCCACTTTCAGCGCTTCTACTTATCACGCCTTTCAAGCAACCCTGCGTACGAAAAACTGGAATGGTCTGAGCGGCTTCGCCGGATACACCTGGTCGAAATCTCTCGACGACGCATCCGACGCCATTGACTTCAACTTCGCGACGGTCGCGTTTCCGCAAGACTCCACCAACCTCGCCGCCGAACGCGGCCCATCCAATTTCGATACCCGTCACCGTTTCACGGCTGCCTTCACATATCAGGTTCCAAAACTCTTCGGCCCGAAGGGCCTCGCTGAAGGCTGGCAGTTGAACACGATCGTCACCGCACAAAGCGGACGCCCCGTCCCGATCGTAAGCGCGAACGACACCAGCGCTCTCCCCAACGCCAACTTCAACACCCGTTCGAATTTCCATCAACGGCCCAACGTGGTCGCAGGCCAGCCGTTCATCAACTCGAACTGGGAATCGGCCCCTGATGTTATCGGCTACCTGAACGGAAACGCGTTCTCGCAACCGGCCGACGGAACCTTTGGCAACCTGGGCCGCAATGCGATTTTCGGTCCGAAGTTCTGGAACGTCGACTTCGCCGTCACGAAAAGCACCCGCATCTTCGAGCGGTTGACCGTGCAAGCCCGCGCCGAGTTTTTCAATATCTTCAACCACCCGAATTTCGCACTGCCGAACTTCTTCGTCGATCCGGGCGCCCCGCAGCAAGGATTGATCACCCAAACTCCCGACCAGGCCCAAACCAACCCCGGCCTCGGCGGCGGTGGCCCCCGCGTCATCCAATTGGGATTAAAGGTGCTCTTCTAAAAGACGCCATCGGGAGTTGAAAAGCCCGAAGGGAAAAACAAAAGGGACGAACAAGAAGAGGCCTGAAGAAAAAAGGCCCGCAAGAAGACCTGCAAATCAAACGGCGAAGGTGATGCAAACTCCGCCACGGCCCCAAACCGTACCGCGGCCCCAAAGCCAACAGTACAATGCCGGGAAGCTACGGCCTCGTATCAGGGCGCGCCTTCAGGCGCGCCGTAACTTGTCCGATTGAAAACGCGCCTTTAGGCGCCGCTTCACCCCTTGCCCCGCATAGAAAGCGGCACATCAATTTCCACTACATCTTCTGCAGATGAAAACTCATCGCCCCGCTCGTTTTCGAAAGCACGACCTGAATCGTCCACAAGCCTGCCGTCCCCGTCGTACTCACAAAGCTCCCACTGGAGTTCAGGTCGGCTGAATAAACTGTCGAACTGCTCGCATCCAATACCTTGATCATCACGCCGCCCGCGCTCACGCTTCCAGTCTGGTCGCCCGTGGCTGCAGCGCCAGTGTTCTGCCACTGGTAGGTCAGAGTCTGCGTGACTTTGCTTACGCCTGTCACCGCGAACTGAAAATCATCCTGGCTATCGACCACATGGGGCTGGAATGCCGGGGGCAGCGGGTTTCCGCCATTGCCGGTACTGCACCCAATCGCCATCAGGATCAGGTAGGCTGTTAACAGGGAGATAATCTTTCGCATGATTGTCACCAACGTCCGAGCAGCCCACCATAGAGACCCCTCCCTTTCTGTGTCAACGCGCTAACCGCCGAATTCACACTAAATTCAAACAGCTGTCTCTTGGCGCGATCCCGTCCCACGATGCTTCCGGCCACCGCGCAGCGGCCTTGTAGCACCCCGACTTCGCCCGCTCGTAGCTCCTAGCCCGTAGCTCAGCTCTCCCCTGAATCTCGCCCCCAATCCCCGGCATCCGTTATCCTAGTACTGACATCTATGCCTTCCCGAACTCCTAAATCTTCTACCGCCCTGCTCGACGCCCCTAACCTTGAACGCGAACGCGTTTTCGATCTTTTCCGTCACTGGGGATACCTTGAGGCCGACCTCGACCCGCTCGGCCTCCTCCGCCCGCAGCCGCAGTCCGAACTGCAGATCGACAACGACTACGCGCGCGAAGCCCGCAGCTTCTACTGCGGCACCGTCGGCGTCGAGTTCATGCACATCACCGAGCCCGAACGCCGCCGCTGGATCCAGGAGCGCATGGAGGCCGAGCCCGGCTCGGTCGATCCGGAACGCATTCTCGATTTCCTCATCCGCGCCGACGTCTTCGAGCAGGTCATGCAACAACGCTATCTGGGCACCAAGCGCTTTTCGCTCGAAGGCAACACCGCGCTGCTGCCCCTCATCGACGAAATCCTCGACGGTGCGGCCCAGCGCGGCGCGATCAATCTCGTGATGGGGATGAGCCACCGCGGCCGCCTTAACGTGCTGCTGCACGTCGCGCGCCGCACACCTGAAGAAATTTTTGCTGCCTTCGAAGACGTTGATCCGCGCAGCGTCCTCGGCTCCGGCGACGTGAAGTATCACCTGGGCGCAACCGGCGAGTACATCACGCGCAGCGGCGGTAAGGTCAACATTCACCTGGTCTCGAATCCGAGCCACCTCGAAGCCGTCGACCCGGTCACCATCGGACGCACCCGCGCCAAGCAGGATCGCAACGGTGAAGGGGGCCGCGAAAAATATCTCCCGCTGCTGGTGCACGGCGACGCCGCTTTTGCCGGACAAGGCATCACCGCCGAGACCATGAACTACGCCGACCTCCCGGGATACACCGTGGGCGGCACCATTCACATCCTGGTAAACAACCTGGTGGGCTTTACCACGAACTATCGCGAAGAGCACTCTGAGCGCTTCTCTGCCGACCTCGCCCGCCGCCAGTCGATTCCCATCTTCCACGTGAACGCCGAAGACGTCGACTCCGTCGTCCGCATCGGCCGCATGGCGCTCGAGTACCGCTACACCTTCGGCACCGACGTCGTCATCGACATGATCGGCTACCGTCGCCATGGCCACAGCGAAGTCGACGATCCCACCGTCACCCAGCCGCTGCTCTACAAGGCAATCAAGGCCCATCCGCCGCTCTGGGAGATCTATGCCGAAGACGCCGGGATCGAAGCCGGGAGCAAAGTTGCGGAAGTGAAAGCGGAATACGAAGCCGGACAGAAAAATGCCGGCTCCATCACCAAGAAGCCGACCATGCGCGACCTCCCCGGCTATTGGAACGATTATTTCGGCGGCCGCTACAAAGCGGAGTACGAAAAAGAAACGGGAGTCTCCACCGAAGAACTCGCCGAGCTGACAGAAAAGTTGACGACGTATCCGTCAGGCTTCCACATTCACCCGAAAGTAAAAAAGCTCCTCGATCAACGCGCCGAGATGGGTGCCGGAAAGCGCGATGTCGACTACGGTATGGCGGAAGCTCTGGCCTTCGCGAGCCTCGTGAAGGGAGGAATCCCGATACGCATGAGCGGTCAGGACTCCCGCCGCGGCACCTTCAACCAGCGCCACTCCGTGCTGCTCGATATCGAAGACGAAACCGAGTACGTGCCGCTGCGCAACGTCGCGCCCGGCCAGGCCCGCTGCGACATCTACAACTCGACGCTCTCCGAAGCCGGAGTCATGGGCTTCGAGTACGGCTACAGCCGCGACTATCCCGAAGCGCTGGTTCTGTGGGAAGCGCAATTCGGCGATTTCGCCAACGTCGCGCAAGCCGTCATCGACCAGTTCGTGAGCGCAGGCGAAGACAAGTGGGGACTGCTCTCCGGACTAGTGCTTCTGCTCCCCCACGGCTATGAAGGCCAGGGCCCCGAACACTCCAGTGCCCGCATCGAGCGCTTCCTGCAACTCGCGGCACGCGACAATTTCCAGATCTGCCAGCCCTCGAACGCCGCGCAGTATTTTCACGTGCTGCGCCGCCAGGCACTGCGTCACTGGCGCAAGCCGCTCGTGGTCTTCACGCCCAAAAGCATGCTGCGCCACCCGGACGCGAATTCCCCGATCGAAGACTTCACGCATCAGCGTTTCTTGCCCGTCGTCCCCGACACGGGCTCCGAAAACGCCAAGCGCGTTCTGATCTGCACCGGAAAAATCGGCCACGAACTCCGCGTCGAGCGCCAGCGCCGCAAAGACACGAACGCCGCCGTCATCTTCGTCGACCAGATGTACCCGTTCCCCGAAGCCGAACTGAAAACCGCCATCGACCAGCACCCATCCGCCCGCGAAGTGGTCTGGGCGCAAGAAGAACCCGCCAACATGGGAGCACTCTTCTACATGTTGCCCCGCCTTCGTCACATCGCTGGAGAGCGTGCGGTGCTGTCCGTGAAGCGTTCGGCCAGCCCCAGTCCCTCGACCGGTTCTGCCGGGGCCCACGAGATGGAGCAGAAAACGCTGATCTCGCTGGCTCTGACAGGAGGAAAGGACTAGCTCGCGTACGACCCAAACTCGCATTGGGCAGCCGACTCGGACTGCCCAGCCGAGCAAAGCTCGACGATGGGCAACGTCACGCTCCTGCTCCACCATGTCATCCTGACCGAAGCGAAGGACCTCTGCACTCGATAGCGACATCACCGTCCTGGCGAGTTGCACCAAATCCTGGACGCCGCTAATCTTTGGTGCGACTCTGCCACCGAGGTCTCGATGCTGCAGTACCACGCCAGAACCTTCGACTTGCTCGGCACTCAGCCCGGCGTCTCGCCGTCTGCGCTCGAACTACTCGATCAGCTTGAAAAAAGAATTAGCCGCCCGCTACCCGCTTCGGTCCGCGAGTGGTACCAACTCAGCGGCGCTTGCGAGATCCTTCTCCAATACAGCAACGCTGATCGCCCGGTAGACCTTGCACATCTCGGCGAACCTGAAAAGGACACGAGCGGTGGGGGCCCGCACGACTTAGTGGCGCGGAATTTGCTCCTCTTTCGCTGGGAGAATCAAGGAGTATGTACCTGGGCTATCTGCCTGGATGGAAGTGATGACCCACCCGTTCTAGTGGACGTCGATACACAGTTCCGAACATGGACCAGGTGCTCTGACTCTTTTTCGAAGCATGTTTACAGTTGGGTCTGGGACTATTCATTAGTCGTGGGAACGTCCCACAGCAACAATCTCCTGATTCAAACTGAAAATCTGTTGTTTCCTGAGCGGACACTGGACTTCCTCAAAAATCATTTTCATGCTGAGTTGGTGACTTATGGATGGCCGGGCGCGACTCAGTATCGCTTTTTCACTGAAGACCAGCGGATTCTCATCTGGGTCGATGAGGGATATGCCAACTGGTTTCTTGCAGCCACTAGTGAGGATGCGCTGACGAACCTCGTGTCAAAACTAGGTCCGCTTAACGGCTTGCGGAGCGCAATGTTTTCCGACACTCCGGCTGTGCAGAAGGTTCTTGAGCGGGTGCGAGTTGGCCGCTAAAGCACAATTCTGATTTGCCTCGTAGCCCCAAATGCTACCCTAACAATCCGTCTACATGCCGCAGCGCCCGCCCACCCTCCGCATCGCCATCGACACCGGTGGCACATTCACCGACTGCGTCTGGATCGATCGCGGCCGCATCCGCCTGCTGAAAGTCTTCTCCACCCCCGCCGATCCCGCGCAGGCCATTGCCGAAGCAATTCTTCAAATTGCCCGCAACTCCTCCGTCACTCTCCTCCACGGTACCACCGTGGGCACGAACGCTATCTTGCAGCGAAAAGGCGCTCGGGTAGCGCTGGTCACGACCAGCGGTTTCGAAGACGCCATCGAAATCGGCCGCCAGGCGCGCCCGAAGCTCTACGACTTCTTCTTCGACCGTGTCGAGCCGCTCGTCCCTTCCGAACTCCGCTTCGGAATCGCCGAACGCACCGATAGCGAAGGACGCATCCTTGAAGAACCTGCCCCAGCCGACCTCGCCAAGCTGCGCGAAAACATCGCAGCCCAGAAGCCCGACTCCATCGCCATCTCGCTGCTCTTCTCCTTCGCTAATCCCAACAACGAAAACGCCGTGGAAGAAACGCTGAAGGCTCTCAACCTCCCTCTCTCCGTCTCCCACAAAATTCTCCCAGAATTCCGCGAGTACGAACGCACCAGCACCGTGGTCGTGAACGCTTACTTGCAACCCGTGATGCAGCGCTACCTCGAAAGCCTCGACCAGCGCCTCTCGCAGCCCTCGAGCCGTAACCGGATCTTCGTCATGCAATCGAGCGGAGGTATTACGACGCTCGCTACCGCTGCCCGCGAGCCCGTGCGCACCGTGCTCTCCGGCCCCGCCGGAGGAGTCGTCGGAGCCTCCGCCACCGCGCGCCTCAGCGGATTCCGCCAGATCATTTCCTTCGACATGGGCGGCACTTCCACCGATGTCGCCCTCGTCGACGGTGAGGCCCGTGCCAGCAGCCAATCTGAAATCGCCGGCCTCCCGGTCGGCGTCCCCATGCTCGACATCCACACCGTCGGCGCCGGAGGCGGATCCCTCGCCCGCTTCGACTCCGCCGGCGCTCTCCGCGTCGGCCCCGAGTCCGCCGGCGCCGATCCCGGCCCCATCTGCTACGGCCGCGGAACGCTACCCACGGTCACCGACGTCAACCTTCTCCTCGGCCGCCTTCAACCCCACCGCTTCCTCGGTGGAAATTTCCAGCTCGACCTCGAGCGCACTCGCCAGTTCGCCGCCGAATGGCTCAAGCAGCAGAATTCCAATCTCTCGCTCGAACGCTTCGCCGCCGGCGTGATCCGCGTGGTCAACGCCACTATGGAGAAAGCCATCCGCGTCGTTTCCATCGAACGCGGCTTCGACCCGCGCCGCTTCTGCTTGGTCGCCTTCGGCGGCGCCGGAGGGCTGCACGCCTGCGAACTAGCGCAAGCTCTCAGCATTCCCCGCGTGATTGTTCCCGCTCTACCGGGCGCACTCTCCGCCTACGGCATTCTCGTGAGCGACGTGATCAAGGACTACTCGCGCACCGTCCTTTGGCGCGCAACCGCCGACCTCCCGCTCGCCAAGCTGGAGCAGGAATTCAAGACTCTCTCACGCGCCGCGCAGCGAGACTTTCGCAGCGAAGACTGGACGGGGACCATCCGCGAGCAGCGAAGCATCGACACCCGCTATCGTGGCCAGGGTTACGAACTCAACATTCCCTTCTCCCCGAACCTGATCGGCGACTTTCACCGTGTGCACGAGCAGCGTTACGGCTACAGCCACCCAGACCGGGAAGTCGAAATAGTCACGCTGCGCCTGCGCGCGGTCCTAAAATCGCCGCCTTCGCCAACTACCAGGGAACGCGGCAAGCGCCCAACGAAGCCGAGCCACTCAAAAGTAGAAAAAGCTCCCGTGTTCTTCGACGGAAAGCCTCAATCCACCACTATCTTCGAACGCGACCAACTCACTTCTGGAAAAAAGTACAGCGGCCCCGCCGTCATCACCGAGTACAGCGCCACCACCATCGTCCCACCCGACACCCAGTTCGCCATCGACCCCCGCGGAAATCTGCAAATCGTCCTCGGCAAGAAAGTCGAAAAGTAAGCCCGCACCCACCACTCATCTGCGCGTCCTCCAGGTCCGTTCGCTGCGCCCTCTGCGCCCCTCTCTGCGCCCTCTGCGTTTTAAGATTTTTCTCAAGGACGCGCGAATGCAGCCTAGCTTAGCGGCCTTAGCGTCCTTCGCGGCCTTTCTTTGCGCCCCATAGCGGTTAAAAGCTTTTCGCCATCACCCCATTGTTACAACTCTGTTACAGAACACAGTCCCACGCCCCACTCCGGCTACAATACTCTCGTGAAACCGCACATCTCCGTCGTCGAAGATGATCCGGATATTTCTCGCCTGGTTCGCCATCATCTCGAAGGCGCCGGCTTCTCTGTCAAACTCTATCCAACCGGCAACTCAATCCTTGCCGAAGCCGAACGCCAGCGACCCGCGCTCTTCATTCTCGACATCATGGTCCCCGGCAAAGACGGCCTCGAACTCTGCCGCCAGATTCGCCAAACGCAATCCCTCGCCATGATCCCGGTCATTTTCCTGACCGCCAAGAACAGCGAAGCCGACCGCGTCCTCGGCCTCGAGCTCGGCGCCGACGATTACATCCCCAAGCCCTTCAGCCCGCGCGAACTCGTGGCCCGCGTCAAAGCCGTGCTGCGCCGCTTCGAGCGTCCGCTCGCTCCCGGCCCCATAAAAGTCGGCGGCATCGAAATTGATCCCGCCGCCATGACGCTCCACGTGGAAGGCAAACTCGTCACCACCACCGCCACCGAGTTTCGCCTGCTCGACCACTTCGCCCGCCATCTCGGCCGCGTCTTCACGCGCGACCAGCTCCTCGACTCCGTCTGGCGCGACACCTCCTACGTCACGCCTCGTTCCGTCGACGTTTACGTGCGCCGCATCCGCGAGAAGATCGAGCCCGACCCTGAGAATCCGCGCTACCTCAAAACCGTGCGCGGCGCCGGCTACCGCTTCGAGGCTCCCAAGTGAGACATCGCATCTTTTTTAAGATGCTCGCGGCCTCCGCCATCGTCGTCGTGGTCGCCGCCATCACCATGGACATCACCATTCGCCGGGTCTGGGAAAGTTCCCTGCGTGATGAAATCCAGCGCGGCCTCACCGCCCGCACGAAACTCTTCGCCAACCGGATCGAAAGCGACCACCAGCACTCGCTTCAGGATGTCACCGCGCAGGAAGCCCTCGCCGCAGGCGCCCGCGCCACCGTGATCGATTCCTCCGGCCAGGTCCTCGCTGATTCCGAAGCCGATCCCACCTCCATGGACAACCATCGCACCCGCAAGGAATTCCAGGCCGCGCTCAATGGCAACATCGGGATCGACGAGCGCCGCAGCCACTCCATCGGCATTCCGTTTCTCTTTGTCGCCGCACCCATCTCGGGCGGCGCCGTGCGGCTCGCGTACCCGCTTTCCGACGTCGAAGCTTCCTCACGCCGCGTTCATCGCGCCCTGTTGCTTGGCTCGGGCATCGCCTTTGTGGTCGTCATGCTCCTCTCCGTCTTCGCCGCCCAGTACACTGCCCGCCGGTTGCAACGCATCGTCAACTTCGCCGACCGGGTCGCTGCTGGCGATCTCGCCGCCCGCATCTCCGCCACCTCCGTCGACGAAATCGGCCAGGTCGCCACTTCTCTCGACAAAACGGCACGCCGGCTGGAAGAAAGTTTTCAGGCCGTCCAGACGAGTCAACGCCAGCTTGAAACTCTGCTCAATTCCATGCAGGACGCCGTCATTGCCCTCGGCCCCGACGGCCGCGTGCAGTGGGCCAATCGCAGTCTCGAGCGCCTCGTCCCGCAACGTGCGCGGCTCAACGCCCCGATCGTCGAGACGATCCGCGATCCTCAGTTCCTCAGCGCGGTTCGCAGCGCCACCGACGGCAAGCAGGTTGCCTCGGCCCGCGCCGTCTCCATCGTTCCCGGACGCACCTTCGATGTCACCGCGGCTCCACTGCCCGGAGGCGGCGCCGTCGCCGTCTTGCGTGACCTTACCGAGACCGAACGCGTCGAAAAGACGCGCCGCGATTTCATCGCCAACGTTTCCCACGAACTGCGCACGCCCCTGACTTCCATCCAGGGTTACACTGAAACTCTTCTCGACAGCACCGCCGAAAACGGCCACGTTCATGAGTTTCTCGAAATCGTCCGCAAGAACGCCGCCCGTATGTCACGCCTGACCGAAGACCTTCTCACCCTCGCCCGCGTCGAATCCGGCGAGCAGCGTTTCGAGGTCGAGCCCACCACTCCCGCCGAGCTTCTCAACGATGCGGTAGAAAGTTTTCGCGACATTGCTCGCAACCAGGGCATGGAACTCACCGTTGAGGAAGTCATCGACACTCCCGTCGATGCCGACCGCGAAGCCATCCACCAGGTCTTTTCGAATCTCATCGAGAACGCCATGAAATACGCCGGCTCGGGCAAGCGCATCGTACTGGGAGCGCGCGTTGCCGATCACGGTGTCCAGTTCTACGTTCGCGACTTTGGCCCCGGCATTGCTTCCGAACATCTGCCGCGTCTGTTCGAGCGCTTCTATCGCGTCGACAAAGCCCGCTCTCGCGAATCGGGCGGCACCGGACTGGGCCTCGCCATCGCCAAGCACATCATGCTCGCCCATTCAGGCACCATTCGCGCGGAAAGCGAACTAAATCACGGCTCGATCTTTTTATTCACTCTTCCCGTCGCCATTACCGTATGAGCGCATGCACCTTTTTCGCTGCAGAATTCACCCTACGTTAACCCGCGCCCCCCAAAAACAACATATCTTGGTAGCGTGCCGACCCATCTAAATAAACGAAGCAAGAAGGATGACGGGTCACCCAACTCGACCGTCCCAAGGCCCCGGAGGAAAGTTCGTATGAGTACGGCCCTAAAGCAACCCTTGCCCGAACCGGCCTATGGCCATCTGGTGCGGCTCACGGTGCAAGCATGCCAGGTGGCGAAGGAAGCGGCTGGAGCCGCCGCTGAAGGCATCGCTACCGGCTCCTCTGCTCTGCTCAATTCCCTCCGCGTCCGCGAAAAGGAACTCGACAAGCTCGACATGGAAATCGACAGCGGAGTGACCGACGCCATCACCCAGGTCACTGCCCCCGAAGCTCGCGAGCTTCTCGCCTGCATGAAGTTCATGATCGGGCTGGAGCGCATCGGCGATCTGCTACTCAGTTTCGGCAACAGCGCGCACGCCGCCGGCGCCCGCCTCGATCCGCAGGACATCCGCGAGCTCACCCAGATGGCCACCGTCCTCGAAAAAATGCTCACCGACGTCGGCGACTCGTTCTCCACCCGCGACGTCAAAAAAGCCATCGACGTCCTGCGTGCCGACGCCGAAATGGACCGCCTCCGCAACCTCATCTTCCTCCGCCACATCGAGAATCCCGAAAACATCGCCCGCCAGGCCAGTCTGCAAGTCATCTTCATGACGCAATCCCTCGAGCGCGCTGGCGACCATGCCAAAAACCTCGCGGAAGAAGTCTGCCACTTCGTAAGCGGCCGCACCGTCCGCCACGTCCTGATGGCTTACGACAAACCAGTCGAACAAATGTTCATCGAGTGGCTGCGCGCCAAAGAAGACCAGGCCGGCTGATAGGACCTCACTGCGCTCCTGCCAACCGGGGCCTGCACAGCCCGGATGCATTCACCAGAGAACACAACCGAGTCAACCTTCGCCGCGCAGCGACAGAAGCGATTGTCCGGCACGCAAAGCCGGATTGATTCGACAAGCGACACCACCAGAGCCGCGCAGCGGCGGCATAGGAAAGCCCCGCACGTAAGTGCCGGGAAGCGTCACAAAACAGACGCGAGCCCCGTCGGGGCGGCACCAAAGGCGACACGGGCGTGAGCCCGCGAGCGACTTGGCCAAGACCATACGTCCCCGTGCAGGGGGCCCAGCATTCCGGTCCAACTCCACCGCCACCAATCGCTAACCACTCCCCGCCCCGCCGTACACCTTCCCAGTGACCCAAATCACTGCGCTGTGGAACATCTGCAGGCATCGTGGTAGGTGCAAATGCCCTCAATTGCGCACCTGCGTCTCGCGGCCGCCTTCAACAGCGCCATCTCATTGATTTCATTGGACGAAGCCTCGTCCTCCACCCGTACCCTCTACCTGCTGCCGCTTGCCGTCGCCGCCGCCACCATCATGTTCGTAATCTGGCGCATTCACCGCAAGGACCTCGCCACCCTCACCGCCGAACTCAACCGTACGCGCGCCCTCGCGCAGGAACGCGAGCACGAACGCGACCTAGCCCAGGACGAGCTCTTCCGTCGCCTCTACGAAGAACGCGAACTGAACAAGGACAAAGTTCAATTCCAGTCCCAGCTCGCCGAATACGAAAAATATGCGGCCCTCGCGCAGCTCGCCCTCGGCGCAGCTCACGAAATCAACAACCCGTTGCTCGGTATCCTTTCCCATGTCGAACTCGAACTCAAAGATGCCACCGATCCTGAGCAGCGCCAGGAAATCGAGCAGTGCATCGCCGGCGCAAAACGCATCTCCTCCACCCTCCACGGCCTAGTGAACTATGCGCGCCCGGGCCCGCTCGTGCTCAGCAAGATCAGTCTGCATCGCCTCGTCACAGACACGCTCGCCTTCATCGAGCATCAACCCATGCTCCGCGGCAAGCAGCTCACCAATGACGTGCCTCGCGATCTCCCGCACATTCGCGCCGACGCCAACCAGCTCTCGCAGGTCCTGATGAACCTGCTGCTCAACGCCGCCGAGGCCACGCCCGAAGGCGGACGCGTCACCATCTCGGCCAGCAAGCTGACCTACGTCGACAACATCGAAATCCGCGTCAGCGATACCGGATCCGGCATCCCGCCCGATATCCTCGCCCACGTCTTCGACCCATTTTTCACGACCAAGCGCGGACGCGGCACCGGCCTCGGCCTCAGTATCAGCCAAACTTACGTCCGTAGTCACAACGGCGAAATCCGCGTCGATAGCGTCCTTCACCACGGCACGTCAGAAATAGTGGTGTAGCAGGAAACAGTTCTCAGTTCTCAGTTCTCAGGAAAGGCAACAGACTAGCGGACGGCCCAAGACGTTTTAAGAATTCAAACCTAAAAAACCGGAATCTGAGAACTGAAAGCACCGAAAACTGAGAACTGAGAACTGAAACATGCCCCACTCCATCCTGGTAGTCGACGACGAAGACCTCACCCTCCGCACCGTTTCGCGTGGCCTGCGCCAAGAGGGCTTTGAAGTCTTCACGGCCGCTTCCGGCGAAGACGCTCTCACCATCTTCGCCGAGCAGAAGCCCGACCTGACCCTGCTCGACATCGTTCTCCCCGGCATCGACGGAGTCGAAGTCCTCCGCCGCCTCAAGCAAGCCAATCCCGCCGCCATCATCCTCATGATGAGTGCCTACCACATGGTCGACCGCGCCGTTGAAGCCATGAAACTCGGCGCCTTCGACTACCTCATCAAGCCCTTCCATCTCGCCGACATGATCGCCACCCTCAACCGCGCCTGCGAGATGCTCGCCCTGCGCGTGCGCGTGCGCGACGACGTGGAGCAGGCCCGCGGCCGTTACGACTTCGGCAAGGTCGTCACTCACAACGAAGCCACCTCGCGCATGCTCGAAGTCGCGCGCAAGGCCGCCGAGTCCGACCACACCACCATCCTTCTGCAAGGTGAAAGCGGCACCGGCAAAAGCGTCTTCGCCAAGGCCATCCACTACGCGAGTCCGCGCGCAAGCATGCCGGTGTTGGAATTGAATTGCGCCGCGCTCCCCGACTCGCTGCTCGAAAGCGAACTCTTCGGATTCGAACCCGGCGCCTTCACCGACGCGCGCCGCCGCAAAGAAGGACTGCTCGAGCGAGCACACCAGGGCACACTTTTCCTAGACGAGATCGCCACCATGTCCGCCAGCGTGCAGGCCAAACTTTTGAAGGTCCTCGAAGAAGGCGTCTTCATGCGCCTCGGCGGCACGCGGCCGATCAAGGTGAACGTCCGCCTGGTCGCCGCCACTAATGCCGATCTCAAAGAAGCAGTGGCGCGCGGTATCTTTCGTGAAGACCTGTACTACCGTCTGAACGTCGTGCCCCTGTTCCTTCCGCCCCTGCGAGACCGCGTCGAAGACATCGTCCCGCTCGCCCTTGAACTCATGCAGCACTTCAATCGCGAACTCAGAAAGAAATTCAGGGGATTCACTCCCTCGGCGGCAGAACTCCTCCAGCGCTACCCGTGGCCCGGCAACATTCGTGAACTGAAAAACGTGATCGAGCGCACCATGATCCTCACGCCCGAAGGTGACATCGACGCCGTCTCCCTCCCCGAAGAAATCCGCGACCACGCGCGCACGGTTCCCATGCGACTGCCCGATGCCACCGCCGGATCCGCGCCCCACGCGCGTCCTCTGATCACCCTCCACGAACTCGAAGACAACTACATCCAGGAAGTCCTCATGGCAACCGGTAACAACAAAACGCAGGCCGCCAGAATCCTGGGCATCCACCCCACATCACTATTGCGAAGATTGAAAAAAGATGTCGGCTGATAGCGGCTTAAACCTAGAGCCCAGAGCCGAGAACCCAACGCCCCGCCAAAGCCCTAAAATGTCCCCGTGCCCCGACTCACCTTCCGCACTGCCGAGATCTCCGACATCGACGCCATCGTCCGCCTGGTCAACCGCGCATTCGTCGCCGAAAGCCCCTTCGTCGAAGGAGAGCGCATCAACCCCGACACGGTGCGGGAAATGTGGCCGCGCGGCACTTTCCTCCTGGGAGAAGACCACGGCCAAATCCTCGCCTGCATCTTCATTGAGCCCAGAGCAGCGCAAGCCCACCTCGGCCTCGTCTCGGTCGAGCCTGCTCGCCAGGGCGAGGGCCTGGGCCGCGAACTCATGGCCGCCGCCGAAGCCCGTTGCCGGGCCGCCGGCTTTCGAGAGATGGAACTCCGCTTCATCGACCAGCGCGCCGAACTCGAACGCTTCTACCAGCGCATGGGCTTCGCTCGCACCGGCATCACCGAACCGCCTCCGCCAGCCAGAGCCAAAGTCCCCTTCCACTTCGTTCAGCTGATCAAGTCTGTCGTTTAAACAGGGATTCCCCTCCTCCCCTCTACCCTGACCTCCGCGGCCAATCTAGGTGCCGGGTGGAGCGACGGGCGTCCCCGCCCGTCGACGGCGCTGGACAACTTGACGCCTCCCGTTCCCCGTCCTATCCTCGCCGCATGCTAGGGAACCGCTCCTGGAACGACTGGATCGCGCAATACTCCACCAGTCATCAAAACCCGATTAACCGCATCTGCCACACCATCGGCATCCCGCTGATCGTCCTCTCCCTGGCCTTCCTGATCGTGACCATCTTCGTACACCGCATGTGGCCCATCGCGGTGGGCTTGTTCGTCGCAGGCTGGATCTTCCAGTTCGTAGGCCACGCCTTCGAAGGCAAGCCCCCCGAATTCTTCTCGGACTGGAGATTCCTGCTCGTAGGCACACGCTGGTGGGCAGCAAAACTTCGAGGACGCGTTTAAAGCGTAAACGGTGTCGACGTTCTCTTTACAACGTCGAGTCGAACAGGTTCGTATCAGGGCGCGCCTTCAGGCGCGCCGCTCCCGCCGCGATTGAGACGCCTTGAGGCGCGGTCCAGGCACACAAAAAACGCCGAGTCCCACAGGCATTTCCCATCGCCCAAGGGACTCGGCGATTTCTGTCCAACAGCCGAACTCAGTGCCCGTCCAGACAACCTCTCTGCCCCGAGCTGTTGGGATAGCCCGTCCCGGTGTTGTACGCATTATTCGACCACTCGCCCTGAATCTTCCACTCGGTGCCATTGCTGAACGAGACCAGTGGAACATTGAAAGTCCAAGCGCACTTATCCCCGTTCTCCTGTCCACGCCGGTCGTACCAGGCGCCAGGCGAAGCCGGATCGGTGCGTGCTTCTGACAGTTCATGCCCGCTCACATTCGCTAAGGCGGCCAAGCTCTGCGAATGCAAGCCGGAAGTGTCCTGTGGGTCGCAGCCAGCGTCTCCGCCCAGATCAAAGAAGAAAGCCACTTGTACCCGTACGCCACCGCACGAGCCGAATGTGTGATAAGCACAGTAGCCCGCATTTCCCCGTTTGCCGTCGACATAGACTGGGTAGTAGCCGTTGCTAACCGGATTAGTGATCTCTTTGCAGACCTCCGCCACAATTGCCGACGTTGAACTTCCATTGGCTGCCGTCGACGTGTCGATCACATGGCCGTGATGAGTTACCACCGGGCCGACTTGGCCGTTCGTGCCGGTATATTCGTCTGACGTTCTGGCATAGTTCGAATTGCTGAAACCGGTATACCAGGAATCCAGGCCGGTAATCTTATCCCCGACAAAGGAGGAGTTGGCCCACTTCGGCCCCCAATAAATGGCCTCGCTTACGGTCGACGTCATAATCGGGCCGCCGTGATAAGTCATATTGGCGTTACTCACTCTCAGCCCGCGAGCCATCGGAGGAACTCCCCGGGCCCAATGCGCTCCCAGCATCGGAGGCTCGGGCCGCGCCTGCAGGATAGAGAGGTCTTGTAGGTTGGTCTCGGGGGCATTCGCATCCTGGCCAAATGCCACTACTCCCAACGATAAAACGACGACGAACAGAACCAACATCTTCATCTTCATGTGAGGATCCTTTCGAAAGTATCGGAGACGTTTCGCGTGGGGGACGACCCTACACTCAACTGGTAGAGCGCGCGAATTATGTTTGTCAGAATGAAGGCGGTCAATACAGAACACTACTGATTGACACTGGAAATGTTTTGTCTGGCAGCGGACTTATGGCCGCGACAAGTAGACGAGAGATGCCTTCAGGAGATGTCTCACTAATTTCTACAGATGCGCACTCCGGCGCCGGCAAGCGGAAAAAGCAGAGGATGCTTCTTCCGCCGGGCTCGCAATCAAGTTGCACCTAACCTTTTGTTCCTACTTCCTTGGCCGCCTTCTCCCGCACAAACGCATATGGCAGCGCCGGCAAAGAATTAAACTCCGCCGTCTTCTTCAAATACTCCTGTGCCTTGGCTGCATCTCCCTGCCCGCGATACGCCTGGCTCAACCGGTACAGATTCTGCGGGTTCTGCAGATTCGCCTGTTGCAACTCCGCCGCGGCCTTCGCATAGTCTTTCTCCGCCAACGCAATCCGTCCCGCCAACTCATGCGACTGCTTCAACTGAGCGCTGTTTTTCGTCGCCTCAGCGCCTTTCGCAAACTGATCCGCATGACTCTTCGCCCCGGACATGTCCTTCTTCGTGATCGCCACCGCCGTCAGATTGAAATGATGCAGCAACGTGGAGTTGTTCTTGATCTCCGGCGACAAGGTCGAGTCTTCCACGATCTTCAGCGACCGATCAAACGTCTTCGCCGCCTCATCGTACTTGCCCATCTGCATCATGATATTTCCCTTGGCCTGCAGATCGGCCGCCATCGAAGCCTGGTCGCCCTTCTTCTCCGCTACCGCGTACTCTTTGTCCATCGCTGCCAGAGCCTGATCGTACTTCCCGCCGTCCGACGCCAGCACTGCCATTCCGAAGTATGCCGTCCGCAGCTCGCCATCGTTGCGCGCCGCATCCGCCATCGCCTGCAACTCCGCCGCCGCCTCCTGCGGCTTGCCGCTGTAAGTCAGGTCCGCCGAAATCCCGAAGCGCGACGGGTTGAAGTGCGGATCGATGGACAGCGCCTTCCGATACTGCGCTATCGACTCGTCATACCGCCCCATCTTCAACAGCAGCTCCGCGTACGAGTCATACGGATTCGGATCGTTCGGAATCAACTCGATATATCTTTTGAACGCCTGCTCCGACTCAGAAAACTCGCCCTTCTGCCGCAGGCAATAGCCCATCAGGTTGTAAACCTGGGAATAGTTCGGAGCCAGTTCTGTCGTCTTCTTATAGTGCGCCAGTGCCTGATCCAGGTCCTGCTGCCCGAAATAGTAATTGCCGAGTGTGAACTGCGCCCGCTCGTCATTCGGATACGCCGCCACCAGCTGGTCCAGATACTCCTTCTGAATTTCCACCACGCCGTTCGCCCCCGCCTGGTTCGACAGAATCAGCAGTTTTTCTCCATTCGATGTCTTGGGCGCCAGCGCTACGGCCTTCTTCAGATGCTCGAAGAATTCCTTCGCCGTCGGAGAATTATTCGCCCGCCCCAACTCCGCCGACGCAAACTCCGGATCGAGCGCCAACGCCTTGTCAAAGTGCTGCAGCGACTCCTGTCCCAGCAATCGCTCCGACAAATCACGCCCGGTCATAAATTCCTTGCGGGCCTCTTCCGACGTAGTCGTAATCGGAATCTTCCCTCCATCCGACGATGCCGAGACCTTGCTGTCATTCTTGTTACACCCGATACCCACCGTGCACAGAACCAGTATGCATACCCACATCCAGTGCGATGCTGGTTTCAGATTCATGGGAGTTCTCCTCGAGACGAGATCGCTGGGGCAGGAAACGAAACCCGCGACGCGGGAGCAGAACGCTCCGTTGTAGCTAGACGGAAACCAGTCGCTTTGGATAGCAAAGCGTTCTCAAGAAGCTCGAAATGCTCACCTGCGCGTTACACATAACATCTCAACAAGCCGTCCGTCCCGAATTCGCGAACCGAGTCCTCCACACCAAATCGCTGTCATCCTGAGCGCAGCGAAGGACCCCTGTACTCCTGGCGAGCTCACCTGCCCTCAACTCATCCCAGCACGCGCCAGACAAACAACCCAAGGTAGCTCACAGCCAGAAAGCAAAACAGCACAGTCAAAAGAGCATGCCCGATCTCAAACATCCGCCCCTGAGGCCAATCCGCATGCGAGAAATAAAACGCGTCCACCAGAATCCGCGCCGTCCAGTACAGCCCGATAAACGCCACCAAACCCAGCGCCGCTCGATCTCCGCGCAACAACTCCGCGTGCAAGACCAGCGTGAGAATCCCAAACGCAATAATCGTCAGCACCGTAAAACTTCCCTGCACCCACAGCAACTTCCGGTTGAACGGCATCAACGATCGCAAATCTTCCTTCCAACGCAAACGTCCCGGCACCTGCGCGCTGGCAATCAGAATCACAAAATGCCCCGCACCCGCCAGCCACAAATCAACGTCAAGCACCCGCTCTATCAAGGCATGATTCATATCGCGTGGATGACCTGCATGAAAGGAAGAACAACGTTCCTGAGAAATGGCGGATGAAACAGCCAGAACGCCGGACCCGCCGTGAGAAGCGCCATGAACACCCACCCGTTCACGCCGCACCGCAGCCCCAGACGCCGCCCGATCTGTGACCTCTCGAGCGCCACGCCTGCTCCTTGCAGAACAAAATAGCCGGTCGGCCACCCATATCCGCCACGCGCCGGAAGAGAAATCACGAGGTCATGAATCAGTCCGGAAAGCACGAACACCAGAAACCCCGCGCCCACCGCTCCGAGCGTCCGATGCAAGGGCCGAAAGATCAACTCATGTCCAAGTTGCCGAAAGCCAAGATTCCATCGCCGTCCCCAAAACTCGCTCAACGACGCGGACACCAGCGGCTTATCCATGATGGGGACCGCATCCAGCCCAGCCCTTCGCCACAACAATGCGATCACATGAAAGCTCCCGAAGTGCGCCAGCCACACCATTCCGACCAGACCGACCCAGGCCTGCAGCAGAGACCATTCGCTTGGAACACGCCGCGCGATCATCCACAGCAGGACTGCGCCAAGCCAGGTCTTGCCGAGCGCCCAGGCCCATTCGCTCGCGCGAGGCGGCGACACCCTCCGGTCTGTCGCCAGAAACGCATCGGCATCCATCCCCGGCCACGCCAGAAGATATCCGACAGATCGCGCTGTCGGGCTTACAAATCGCAGCGGGGAACGCCACCAACTCGCCCACTTCAGCGACGCATAGATGACGATCGCCAGGGCCCACATACAGGCCCAGGCCGGCATCCGATCACGGACGACCACCACTGCAGCGGTCAAAAACACGAGCGGGAAGTAAGCGATCCAGACGTCACTCTGCCTAAGCAAAGGTTGAACGTTCTCGGCTTCGTTGATCGCCATGGCGCTCTTCCAACGAACAAATCTACACTGCACCGACGGCGAAGTATCACTGATTCAATTTTCAAAACAACCATCCCCGCCGAAACAAAAATCCATCGCTTCATCAACCACGATAACTACCAACAGTCGCTTTTGTTCCCCGACTGCTGTTCCCCGAAAGTCGCAGGTTCCCTCGATGTCATCCGGAGCGAACTCGATGCCCCATGTGCTGTGCCCTAACTTGGGCTCGCCACAAAATTCCGACAACCCAGGCCCTCTCGCCAGCAACGCAACAGTCCCGCAGGGACTTCCGAAAATAGCCCGGCGCTTCAGCGCCGGGTAATCGCCAGAAAAAAGAAGGCGTCCTGTAAGGACGCCTGAAACCCCAGAATCTTCGCACGCACCCAAACAACCACTCAACCCGGCGCACCCCGATCACTGCAGACGGGCCGTCGCATCTCGAAGCCCGCGGCTCGAAGGCCATTGCGAAACTAGCCACTCTACCAATTGAACCCCCGTAACCTTCAGGCCCACGCCAGCCGCGCATAAACTGGCAACCGTGCAAGCCCTGCCCCCAAACATGCCGTCTCCGCCCCAGTGCCTCATCTGGTTTCCCGGAGACGCCTGCGACCAGCAACTCGTGCAATACCGCCAGGCCGAAATCCAGCACCAGCAACAGCAATTACAAAACGCCCTTACCACGCGTTACGACAAGCAGATCACCGACCAGCAAAAGCTCATCTCCACCCAGCAAACGCAAATCAAAACTCTCCAGACCAGGCTCGATTCCCAAACCAACGAAGCCCTGCGCAGCGAAGCCCGAACCCAGGCCTTCTTCGACGGACTCGGAGGCATCATCGGAATCGCCCTCGCCTTCCTGGTCGTAGTAGCTTCGTTCCGCAAACTAACCCGAACCTCCGAATCCCCACACCTGTCGTAAATCCGAACACGAGGAGCGAAACTCTGGACCGGAAAGACTCGAGCGTATAGGTGCATCAGCCGTGCGGCATTAGGCCACCCAATAAGTCCTGGGCTGCGTGTGCGAGCATGCCCGGGCGAGTGCTTTTGCGCCAATAGGCCGTGGCTCCGAGAATCGCACCCGTGAAGCCGATCAACATTGCCTTCGTCAGGCCTTGGTAACCGTGGGCGACACCAAACAGCACGGCGGAGAACGTGATACCGATGGCTGCACTGTTGGTCAAAGCCGCAAACTGCTTTTGCAGGTAGCCGCGAAACAAGACCTCTTCGCAGATCCCCGCTGTCAGAGATAACGCGATCCAGCCTGCGATCTCAGTCCCGCTGCGTGGGAGCAGAAATTGGGTTGCGGGATCAACGCCGGATTGTGAATGCGGTCCGAAGATCGCAGGCACCATGATCGAAGCCAGCAACAGCATCAAGCCGATGGCTGCGTCGGTGACCAGTTGCTGCAAACTCCGCCAGCGCTCGCCTAACACCTCGTAAACGGAAGTACCATGCAGCCGCACACCCACGATCACCAGAACAAAGACCATCCATTGAAAAACGATAGTGTGCTCGTAGAGCGATATTCGGTTAGTCACAATCGCATCGCGCATCTGATGCGATCGAAGATATCCGCGGACTGAGAGCGCTATCTGCACGCCAAGCACAATCGCAGTGTGCCAGGGAGAGGCGATCAGCCGCACGCGAGCATTGACAGGCTCCCCAAG
>Ga0210406_10002304_pt1 | contig 22025 bp, 18 predicted proteins | sample IncBWC30MmetaG_FD_155454 | JGI IMG/M metagenome (GOLD analysis project Ga0210406, IMG submission 155454) | Forest soil microbial communities from Barre Woods Harvard Forest LTER site, Petersham, Massachusetts, United States - Inc-BW-C-30-M | ecosystem: Environmental > Terrestrial > Soil >...
CCGTCGTCGCACCGCCCAAAATGCCGTTACCGAGCAAGTAGGTAAGCGACGTTGGATACGCGGCGATAGTGCTTTGCAAGGCGGCATCCAGGGTCAGGACGCCCACGCCCGCTTGTTGCACGCGCTCAATCTGTCCATCGGGACGAGTGATTGGTGTTGCTGAATTGATGATTAGCGAGCGGTACTGGTCGACCGACAGACCGGGACGTGCTCCGCGCAGAACCGCCACGGCGCCGGCGGTAAGAGGCGATGAGAAACTGGTCCCGTTCGCCACGATGTAACCGCTCTGCGAATAGAGTTGGCCGGTCGGATCCAAGCTCTGGGTCGCCATGTAAACGTCGGTACCAACAGCAACCAAGTCGGGCTTGATGCTGTAGTCGTAATTGGGACCCCTGCTGGTAAAAGAAGCGAGAACGCGCGGGTCCTCCGGGTACGCAATACCGTCGAACGTCACTGTAACGGTAGTGGACGGCGTCGTGTCCACGGCGGCCTTGAGGGCTAAGCCGTCGGAATTGCCAAGCAGGACCGTCGGAAGCGTAGCGGCGCCAATGGAAGGATGAATCGCCGTTTGGTTGGGCTGCACATAAATGATCGCTGCTACTGCACCTCCGGCCGCAGCATTGTTCACCTTTTGTTCGAAGGTGCAGGTGCCGCGCATGATGAGAGCGATTTGACCGCTGGCGGAACCGGCCGTCAGCGGCGCTGAACAAAGCAGTCCCGTTGGATCGACGCTCGAGACATCGAAAACAGTGGTTGTCATAGGGCCGGGGACTGGTCCGCTGCTGGAGAAAGCCTGGACGGGTACGGCGCCTGCAATGGACACGCTGCCATTGAACGCGCGGTCGCTCTGCACCGCGCCCACGCTGATCACCGAGGCCTGAGAAGCGAAGTTGCCCATCGTATTCAGATTCGGACCGCCATTGCCGGCCGAGACGACCATCACTATGCCGAACTGCTGTAGGCGATCGACCGCTACCGCCGGCAGATAATCGGGAGCCTCCGGGAATGCGCCTGGCGCTCCGAAGCTCAGATTGATCACGTCCATGCCATCGGCCAGCGCGTCGTCCATGGCCTTTAGAATGACGTCGCCACTGGCGTTACCGGTATTTCCCGGGACAATCTTGTAGCCCCCGATCCAAGCTTTGGGCGCGACCCCCGTGATGGTAGCGTAAGGACCTGTATTGGTCACTCCGGCGGCGCACATCGCCGTCTCCGTGCCGTGTCCCATGCGATCTTGCGCGTCATCCGGATCAGTCTCTTGGTAGATGTCCTCGTAACTTCTCGCCACGATGATCTTGTTGTTCGTGAAAGCGAGATTTTCAGGTTTGGAGGCCTGAGGAAATCCGGGGGGCGGTTTGAGCGTCGGGTCATGGAAGGCCGGATGATTGGGAGACACGCCAGTATCGAGGATGGCGATTCGCACGCCTGCGCCCGCTTTATCCTTGCCGCCGATGAGCGCCCACGCCTCCGGAACGTGGTGAATCGGCAGCGCGTGATCTAAATCCATTTTGTACTGGTATACCGGGTAGACCCGTTTTACACCCGGCAGCGCCGGCAGCGCAGAGGCGTCCACATCGCCGATCTTGACAATCAGCGCATTCATCAAATTGTCCAGAGAAGATAACATTTTGCCATTGCGTTGTTCTATGAGCACTCTGACGCGCGCCTGTTCCGAACGAATCGCCGCCACGCGATCCCTCAACCCGTCCCTGCCCTTGGTTCGTACTTCGGCACCAAGTGGAGCGCCGCTGAGCTCCACGACATAGTGGCCGGGCACCTTTTGTGCCAATGCCGCAGAAGCCCAAAACAGTAATCCAATAAATGCGCGCACAGATCTCCGCATGAAACCTCCTAAAGATTCTTAAAGCGAATGAAAATCGATTATACCTGTTAAATGGCGCGCGGAGGCCGAATATCTTTCAAGGTGGCCGACCAACCGCCCCAGCCGCGGCTAGCCGAGTACGCGTCTTCTTCCAGTGAAAAGGCGGCATCGGTCCGCGCGCCAGCGGACAACTCTCCCGCTCGCTCCGCGAAATTCCACGCTGTCGACAGAAGATTTCTACCGTTTTGCCGAAAATGCACGCGCAAATGTTTGTCCTTCACAAGCACGGGCACGGCCGCGATTTCGGCATCCAGGATGGCCAACAGCGGCGAGGGATTCCCGAAGCCAAACGGCGCCATTGCGAAAATTTCTTCGACAGCCGGTCCGGTGGTCAGCTCTTTTAAATCCACCAGAGCATCAATCGCCAATTGCGGCCGGAAATCGGCGGGAGTGAGCCGCTCTGAAGCATACGCATTGAGCAGGCGGCGAAACTCGGGCACCTGTTCCGATGGCAACGTGACTCCCGCAGCCTGCCGATGGCCGCCAAAACGGGTGAACAGCGCGGGCATCGATTCCAACGCGTCCAATAAATGGAATCGGGCGATGCTGCGGCCGGAGCCGCTAGCTTCACCCTGCTCTTCGCTCAACACGAAAACCGGGCGGCAAAATCGTTCCACCAGACGGCTTGCCACGATCCCCACCACGCCGCGATGAAAGTTGGCGCCGGTGAATACCAGAGCGCACTGGTCTTCTGTAACGGGAACCTTCGAGCATTCCTCCAGCACCAACCGCACGATATCGGCCTCGGTTTCCTGCCGCTCCTTGTTAAGCGAGTGGAGCTGTCCGGCGAGAAAGCGCGCCTGTTCCAGGTCGTCGGTCAAGAACATGCGTATGACGTTCTGCGCGTCGTCCATGCGGCCCGCTGCGTTGATCCGGGGCGCGATCTGGAATGCAACCTGGCGAGCGTTGGGCGCGCGGCCTTCCAGCATTCCAGAGACTTCGAGCAAAGCTCGTAAACCGGGATTGTGGACCCGCTGTAGCCCTTCCAGCCCGTACTTGACGATGATACGGTTCTCGCCCAGCAACGGCACCACGTCCGCCACCGTAGCCACCGCCACCAGCTTCAGGAACGACTTCAGCATGCGGGCGAGTTTCTCATCCGGCCATCCCAGCGTTCTGAGCAGCGCCTGCACCAGCTTGAATGCAACTCCGGCGCCGCACAGGTTCTTGTCGGGATAACCGCAGTCCCTCCGATTCGGATTTAACACCGCCAGCGCGGGCGGAAGCTCGGCCTCCGGCAGATGATGATCGGTGACGATAACGTCGATCCCTAGTTCTCGCGCTCCCCGCACCACTTCGGTGGCCCGAATGCCAGTATCCACGCTGATGATCAGCCGGACGCCCATCGCGGCTGCACGCTCGATCACCTCGGCGCGCATACCGTAGCCGTCCCGAAGACGATGCGGAACATGGTAGTTCGCTTCCCCGCCCGCCAATTCGATCGCTTTTTTCAGAATCACCACCGAGACCGTGCCGTCCACATCGTAATCGCCGTAGATCAGAATTTTCTCTTTGGTGGCGATCGCGTCGCGCAGGCGTTGGACGGCTTGGTCCATTCCGGTGAGCAACAGCGGATCGTGCAGGTATTCGAGCGAGGGCGCCAAAAATCGCCGCGCGGCATCGGCGTCAGTTAATCCCCGGCCCAAAAGCACGCGGGCCGTCAGCGGCTGGATGCGAAGATTAGCCGCCAATTCGCGCGCGCACTGCGCGTCCACTTCGGGGATGAGCCACTGCGAAATTCGGGTAAGCGTCAAAGTCTAAGTTAGCGCACTCTTCGGAATCGCAGATCCCAGACACGCTGCTCGGCGACGCTTAACTCACTCACAGTTCCTTGAGCATCGCGCAGAAAGCGAATACTGCCGAGGGACGAGCTGAACCCGTCCCGATAAGTGGGCGTCAGCACGATGCTGGCGTCGGGACGACGGTGAATGACGAGATGATCTTTCTCAAGCGCGACCTGGAACATTACTTCGGCCTCGTCGCTCGAATATTCGCCCGTCATCGCTTCGAGTTCAGCCGCGGTTGGATTCCAGCGCTCGACCTTTTCGTAGTAAATCCCCTCATCGATCTCGTTACTCAGCCGAAGGCCTTTGCCGGTGGAGTCGAACTCGACCCGAGGACCATCCTCGCCCACGCTGAATACATTCGTGCCCGAGATTAGAGCCAGTACTCCTCGACCAGCGATGCTCAGCATGCCGTTCTGAACCTCCACTGAGAGCGTCTGATGATCGCGCACGCTGCGATACAAGCCGGCCTTGGCGGCCAGTGAAGCGCTGTCAGTTGAACGAATCTCTACTTGCGGTCGTGTTCCAACTCCAGCCAGATAAACGTCCGCGACTTGATGGCCCAGTTCGGTCGCGTTGGCCGATGACACGTTGCAAAGCACGGCCACCGAAAGACCCTGCTCCGGATACCGTCCCAGCCAGCCTTGATATCCAGCCGTGCTGCCGCTATGGCTGACCTCGTTCAATCCCCTCCAATGCAGGACCATCAATCCGGCCGCGTAGGCAATCGTTCGGCCATCCGTCAATCGGCCATGTTGATGTTGGGCATCGACGAAGGCACGTCCGCCCACCTTAGCTTCGGTAAAATTGCGGTTCCAGCGCAACAGATCGCCGACCGTAGTGAGCAAGCCACCATTCCCGAACACATCTTCAAACGGCATGTCTTGCCGAAATGCGTTGCCGCTGGACGAATACGCGACTGCGCGATTGCGCACGATGCGGCGGAAATCGTCGCGCCACTGTGTCGACGTCATACCGAGCGGCGTAAAGATCTGCTCGCGCGTAAATTCAGGGAATGTTTTGCCGGATACGCGGCTGACGAGAATTGCGGCGAGGTTGAAGCCCGTATTGGTGTAAGAATACTCGGCGCCCGGCGGATAATTGACCGCGCGCTGGCGGCTGACGATCTCCAGCACGTGCGCATGGGTATACTCGCGCGTGGTGCGAGGCCAACCGCCGATGCCTTCCACGCTGCCCCAGTCACGCAGCCCGCTCGTGTGGTTGATCAGGTGCCGAATGGTGATGGGGGTGCCGTAATCGGGAACCTCGGGGATATATTTTCGCACCGGATCATCCAGCGACAGCTTGCCCTGTTGGACCAAAAGAAGCACAGCCGCGGCCGTGAACTGCTTAGCGATCGAGCCAGGTTCCAGGACCGACTCGGGCGCGAGAGCGATGCCATGTTCGAGATCGGCCATGCCGTACGCGCCGCTAAACACGGGGGCGCCGTCAATGGTCGCGCCGGCCACGCAGCCCGGGCTGTCGGTGCGGTTGTAACGCTCGAATATTTTGTCGACTCTGACGCGAGCATCGGGCGGAGCCGTGAGATTCGAGCCAAACGCACTCCAAACGAGAGCAATCACCAGAGGGAGGCAATGTATCCTCATTATTCGATCTCCTTATTTCTCTGGCCCCAGGACTTTATTCAATGCCGTGACCATGTCATCCAGCTCCTTACGAAGCTCCTGATATCGCTCGACGGCATCGTGTCCAATCTTCTGGTCGGTCGCATTGGTCAAGCTGTAGAGATAACTGATGTGCGTTTGCAGCTCCGGCTTGCTATAGCGGATCGGCGGAGTGATCAAGTGCGATGCCAGGTCGGTCAATTGTGAAAGCTTATCCCCCGACCCGCCAGCCGCATCTCGCAAGCTGGCCTGCGCCGCCCGCACTCGCGCCACAGCCTTGTTCACCTCGCTCACCATATCGCGCACGCGCAGGTTGTGATCGAACTGCTCGCGCAAATCGGCGGTTGTTACGCCCGTTTTGGTGATGCGCGGATCTTCGATCACGGTCAGAGGCTGCGTTGATGTCCACGATCCGACCGTCAGCCGAAGTACGTACTTGCCAGGCACGGCTACCGGACCGTTCGGAGCTTCCGGCCGCGAGTTGCTCATCCACGGCCCCGGGTAGCGAAGGTCCCACGTGAAGCGGTGCATGCCACCGCTTTTATCGAGCCGCGTTGGTCCGCTTCGAATGCGGAAGCCGCCATCTTCGTCATCGCCCCCGGCTTCGGCATCCGTCGCCCGTTCATCAGCAGCGGCTGCTGCGCTAGTAAACTTCCTGATCACTTTGCCCGAACCGTCGAGCACGTCTAGCGTAATCTCACCCGCCGGAGCGCTGGCGACGTAATAGTCGATCATCGCGCCAGCCAGTGGATATTGAACTCCCGAACGTCCGCCTAATCCTCCCCCGCCCCGCTGCGCCGTCCGGACCGCTTCTCGCGGCTCGAACAAAATCGCCTGCGCCGATGCGTTCTGGTCGCTCAACTGATGCAGCGGCGCCAGGTCGTCCAAGATCCAGAACGAGCGTCCTTGTGTCGAAAGCACCAGATCTTTGTGCCCGATCTTGATGTCCGTTACCGGCGTCACCGGCAAGTTCAACTGGAACGATTGCCAGTGCGCCCCGTTGTCAAACGAGATGTACATGCCGAACTCTGTGCCGGCATACAACAACCCGCTGCGGTCCGGATCCTCGCGCACCACGCGCGTCGGTTCGTCTTTTGCGATTCCATTAGTGCCGTCGGTCAGGCGTGTCCAGCTCTTGCCGAAGTCGTCGGTGCGATAAATGTACGGCGCGAAATCGCCCAGCAAGTAGCGATAAATGGCCACATAGGCCGTGCCGGCGCGATGCGGGCTAGGCTCGATATTCTGGACGCGGCCCCCAGGCTCGAGACCGGCCGGCGTCACGTTGGCCCAAGTCTTCCCATCGTCGCGCGTCACATAAACCAGGCCATCGTTTGAGCCGGTCCAGATAACGCCCTTTTGCGCGGGCGACTCGCGGATCGAATACAGCGTGCTATAGACTTCTTCGCCCGTGTCGTCGCGCGTGATCGGTTCGCCGCTCGAGCCCTGCGTCCCCGGCGGATGAGCCGTGAGATCGGGGCTGACCTTCTCCCAAGTTACGCCACCGTCGCGCGTCCGATGCAGATACTGCGAACCGTAATAAATAACATGCGGATCGTGCGGCGACAGCTCCATCGGCGACACGCGCTGGAACCGGTATGTCAGGTCGCTACCCGCGTTGCCGTAGAGTGACTGCGCCCCGATCCAGTAGCGCTCTTCGTCCGTCGTGGTGAGATTCAAGCGGGTGAACTGGCCCTTGCAGCTTCCGTATACCAGATCAGGATTCACCGGATCGGGAATAATCGGACCCGTTTCACATCCCGGCCCTACTCGAAAATCCTGCCCGTTACCCAGCGGCAGGCTGGGCGCGATTACGGTGGTGTTGTCCTGCTGGGCGCCATAAACGCGGTATGGATACTGATTGTCGAGCGCGACTTGATAGATCTCGGCCGTCGGCTGGTTCGATTGCGTGCTCCAGGTCTGGCCGCCGTCCAGCGAGACATTCGCGCCCCCGTCGTTGGCCTGGATCATGAATAGCGAATTCTTCGGATTGATCCATACATCATGGTTGTCGCCGTGCGGCACAGGCGACCGGCGAAAATTCTTGCCACCGTCAACGCTCTTAAACCAGCCCTCGTCGCCGACCCACACGACGTCCGCGTTGTTCGGATCGACGCCCAGCGTGTCGTAATAAAACGGTCGCGTGATCAGCGAGCCCGAACCGTTGACCAGCGTCCAGGTCGCGCCCGCGTCTTCGGACCGGTACAAGCCAGACCCAGGCTTGGCCTCGATCAGGGCATAGATGCGATTCGGCATCGCCTCAGAAATAGCTACGTTGCCTCGGCCGAACAGGTCATTCGGCAGCCCGCCCGCGAGCTTGGTCCAGTTGTCGCCGCCATCGGTGCTCTTATAGATTCCTCCTTCACGCGCGCCGCTAATGATCGTCCATGGCTTGCGCTGGCCGTGCCACATGCTCGCGAAGACCACGTTTGGATTGCCGGGCTGAAGCTCGAGATCCGCCGCGCCAGCGGTCTCGGAAATAAACAGGACCTTCTTCCAGGTCTTCCCGGCATCGTTGCTGCGATACACGCCGCGCTCTTGGTTGGCGACGAAAGGATTCCCCAGAGCGGCGACATAGACGATGTTCGGATTGGTCGGATGAATCCGCACGGTCGAAATTTGGCCCACGTCGCGCAGGCCGGCGAAGGTCCACGTTTTGCCGGCATCGGTCGATTTGTAGATCCCGCGGCCGATCGATACATTGCTGCGGATCTTCGACGAGCCAGTCCCCGCATATACAATATTCGGATCCGATAGCGAGACTTCCACGGCGCCCATCGAGGCGACCGCGAAAAATCCGTCCGACACGTTCATCCACGTGTGTCCGGCATCGGTGGTCTTCCACACGCCCCCGCCCGTCGACCCCATATAAAACGTGTAAGGCTGTGATGGGACGCCGGTCACCGTCGTGACACGGCCGCCACGCTCCGGCCCGATCATGCGATACTTCATGCCCGACCACAATGCCGGGTTGTAAGTAGTCCGCTCAGTCGCCGCGAAAATGGTAAATGTCAGCGCGCCGCCAAGCGCAAAAAGAAGCACGTTTCGTTTCATGTTTGATTCCGATGATCGGAATGTCCCTCATGATAACGCACCAGGCGAACGGCGGTGGGTCAGCGCGCCTATTAAATTATGGTAGACTTATGGTAGAGATACACCATATGGCTCTTAACATAAAGAATCCAGAGGTCGAGGAACTAGCTTCCGAGGTTGCGCGTCTGGCCAAGGAAACAAAAACCGAAGCAATTCGCCGTGCACTCCTGGAGCGCAAGGCGCGACTTCGTTTGCGGCCATCCCCACTCAACCGGCGTACTCGGCTCGAGGCCCTTCTGCGGAATCGAATCTGGCCGGAGATTCCAGCGGAGATTCGGGGGACGCGGCTGACAAAGGAAGAAAGGGAAAAGATTCTCGGCTATGGCCCAGAAGGCTATTAACGGCGCCGAACCATTGATCCTCGATTCATCCGCGATTCTGGCTGTGCTGTTGGAAGAGCCGGGCTACGAAGGCATACTGGAGCGCATCAGCAACGCTCCGAGTGTCGGGGTTGGTGCGCCAACATTTGTCGAGACCGCCATGGTGTTGTCGTCAAAACTGCGCCGCGATGCCAGACCCCATTTGAATGAATTCTTACGCGAGGCGGCGGCTGAGGTTATCCCTTTGGGACCAGAGCATGTTGATGCGGCGTTGGATGCCTTCCAAAGATACGGCAAAGGCCGTCACCCGGCAGCGCTGAATTTTGGCGACTGCTTGACCTATTCGATCGCCGCCGTGGCGGGCGTGCCTTTGCTATTTACCGGTAACGATTTCATTCAGACCGATATCGACACGGCTAATAACAAACTCTAGTTCTTCGAGAAATACCCGCCCATCGTCGGATCGTCCGCGGCATCCGCCGTCAGGACCTGAATTTCGTCCAGGATCTCGGTCAGCTCGTCGTACCATTCCGTACGCAGATCAAAAAGAAAAACCCGGCCTTCGTGGTCAAACGACAGTTCAATAGCGCAAACGAATCCGTCGTAGGCACGCAGCTTGGTCAGCCGCTGCTCGAACTCGCGGTATTCCTCGCGAGCCAAAGTGCAGGCCGTCAATTCTTCGAGCGCATCGTCCACCTGCTCAGACATAAAAGTGCGCTGATGAAAAACTACTACTCGCGCGCCGGCAATGCGCGCTGCCTGAACGAACCGTTTATAATCCGGGTATTGATCGCAGTCCCAATAAACCGCAGGCGTGGATTCCAACGCCCGTGAGTAGCCATAAAAGACGGCCAGCCCCGATTCTTCCAGGTACTGCTCGATCTCCGTCTTTAGTGTGTCCAGGTTTGGTTTCATTTATTGCGCCCTCATTCGGAGGCGCTCTTCTTTCGCGCGATGGGCTGGTCGGTCATAACTAAAATATCGTCTCGAAGCGCCAGATCGCGAGCCGATGGAGTCACGATCGACCCTGGTCCGATGTAGATCTTCTTGGATTGCCCGATGGCCCTCCGCACGTCATCTTCGCACACAAAGTCCGAGATTTCGAGCGGCGCCGCGACAGGCGTCGGAGACTCGCTTCGAGCGGCCGGCTCCGGGGAGCCACTACCGGCGCCGCGTTTTCCGGCCAGAAAGCGGTCCACCACCGAGGCGGTTAGGCGGGGAGCAGCCTCGACGCCTCTCTTCGCAAGATAGCGCTCCACTGCCGCTACCACCTTCTCGCGATCGAGGGCGCCTGAAGCGCCGGAAGGTCCCTGAGTTTCAAAAGCTTCTTCCGCTTTGCGTGCCACGTATGCCAGCCTCTTGATGTTAATCAGATTCAGCGGGCCGATGTTGTCGCTGGTGATATTGCCGGCCACAGCCCCGCAACCCAGCGTCATCGCCGGGAAAACGTTGGTGGTGATGCCGGTCGATCCCTGCGGCGAGGAAGTATTAGCTAAAACCCGGAAGGCCGGCATGCGCACGGCGAACTCGCGGATTCGGGCGTCGTCCTTGGCATGGATGACGCAAGTATGGCCTAAGCCGCCAAAGCGTAGGATCGCCTCGCAACCATCCAACGCAGCGGCGAAATCCGCGACGAAGTACAACGACAGCACCGGCGACAGCTTCTCAGCGGACAGGGGATGCTGCTTACCGACGCCTTGAATCTCCACTACCAGGATCGACGTATCGGCGGGCACATCAAAGCCGGCCATCTTCGCGATCTTCCCCGGCGGCTGTCCAACGCACTCGGGATTGATTCCGAAACTCGAGGTCACCAGCAGCTTCGCTAGCGCCTCCGTCTGGCGCTGGTCGCAAATAAACGCGCGGCGAGTTTTCAGCGCTGCGACAATCCTATCGCGCAATCCCTGCTCCGCCACAATGGCCTGTTCGCTCGAACAGACGGTTCCGAAATCGAAAGACTTGCCCTCTACCACCTTGCCGACCGCGTCGACGACGTCCGCCGATTTGTCAATCAGCACCGGAACATTACCGGGGCCGACGCCGAAGGCCGGCTTTCCGCTCGAATAGGCCGCTCGTACGATGCCGCTGCCGCCGGTCGAAAGGATCACGCCCGTCCGCGGATGCTTCATCAAAGCGCTGGTGCCCTCGATCGTCGCATTGAAAACGCACTCCACCAGACCCTCCGGCGCGCCGGCCTGAAGCGCTGCTTGCTGCAGTATCGTTGCCGTTTCGCAGGTGCAGACTTTGGCGCGCGGATGCGGGCTCAGAACAATCGCGTTACCGGCTTTTAGTGAGATGAGCGTCTTATAAATCGCCGTCGAGGTCGGGTTAGTGGTCGGCAGAATGGCCGCCACGACGCCCATAGGAACGCCTATCTCAACGATTTTCTGCTCTGGAAGCTCGCGCAGGACGCCAATCGTCTTCAATCCGCGCATGGCCCGCGGAAGCACATCCGACGCCAGCAGGTTCTTGGCGAGTTTGTCGCGAACGTTGCCGTAGCCGGTCTCTTCTACCGCCAGCTCCGCTAACCGCGGGGCGTTGGCGCGCGCCGCGGAAGCAACCTGCTCGACCAACGCGTCCACCTGTTCCTGCGAGTAAGACCGGTACTTCTTCCACGCCGCATACGCATTCTCGACCTTCGAGCGAGCCTCCTGCAGGGAGATGAGATCTGGGTCCTTGAGCATGGAGCACATCGAACGGCGGGCGCAGCAGACCCGCGTTCAGATTCGATTTACCGGCTGTTCCCGATCAGCCTAACGATTTGTCGCCCTTCTTGGCTCCGGGCAACGAGGATTCGATTTCCGAGTGCGGTGCGGGAATGACGTGAACCGATACCAGCTCGCCCACCCTGCGTGCCGCCGCCGCTCCTGCATCCGTAGCGGCCTTCACGGCGCCTACGTCCCCTCGTACCGTGACCGTGACGTAGCCGGCGCCAATGTACTCCTTTCCCTGCAGTGTGACTTTGGCGGTCTTCACCATCGCGTCGGCCGCTTCGATTGCACCCACCAATCCTTTGGTCTCCACCATGCCAAGGGCTTCCATTGGATAATCCTCCCCTACGAACGTGATTTCAACTGAACTCTACACGTTATCATACCGGCGGTCGGCGATGAGCGCGTAATGGTTTATTTCCAGGCGGGAAATGGATTGATCCGGCCGCGCTGCGACTCCCGTATCAGGTCCGGGATTCGCTTGCGTCGTGCCATCAGCTTCACCAGCAGTGCCTCCACCAAGACTTCGTCGTCGGCCAGCCACGCCGGTGGAATCTGCTTGCGCGCCTCATCCACCACCTCCTCAGGAAAGTGCAAGAGCCGGTCCAGCCAGGGTTGAAAATCGTCGAAGGAAGTAACATTCTGATACACACTGGGCCGAAAGTAGAGCCCTTGCAATGGCGAATCGGCGAATTTCCAATGGGGACCGTCAAACACATAGCCATGGTCCATCATGTGTGCGACGAAGCCCAGGCGTCGAGGCGGATCATCGCCAGAAGGCGACCATTGCTGCAAGCGTGCCCGGAAAAAAACCGCCTGCCGCGCATCGGCATTGCCGATCCATTTGTCGAACGCCAGCACGCCCAGAAATTCATTCCGATTGACGATCTTGTCCAGCAACAGGTCGGGTATGAAATCGTAAACCATCACCTTGGCGGGATCACCCGGATATCTCGATCCGAAATGCCAGCCCGGCTCTACCGCCAGCCGCCGCGAGCCCATCTGGATGTGAATATCGGGATTCTCGGCCAGGAATTCATCCGTCAGATTTACTATCGCGGTAGCGGGAGTGGAAATCTGTAAATAACTCAGGAAAACCGACGCGAACCACTCATTGACCAGAATGCGGCGGTGCTGCGGATTATTGCGGAATTTAACTACGTAAAAGTGCCCGTCGTCGCACTCCAGCAGATGCGCCTGCGCCCCTCCGCGCATTTTCCGGATCAGGCGGTTGGCATTGATAGGCATCGGAAAGATGGAAAAAATCCATTCTACCGGTGAGCGGCCGATTGTGGCAGAGTAAGAACGAACCGGCTAAATCATCCGCGCTGAACATTCGCGCCGATCATTCGTTAGGATAAATACTTATGCCCGAGGAAACCTCCACCAGTCCCGCTCCGGGTCGCAATGCCGACGAAGTCGCCCTGGACATGATGAAGTTCATTGCCGTGACAACCGGCTACGGGAAAGGCGTGGGCGGCGCAGGCTTTACCGGTAAGACCACGAAAACACCGGAAGAGTACGCCGACGCTTTGCTCCAGTTGTTCGAACGTTGCCGGCAGGTGATCAGAAAGCCGAAGGAGTAAGAATCCAAGTCAATTCGGGCAGGAGGGATTGCACCGGTCCTGCCCGAAGAGCACTTTACTTCTTGCGAGAGGACTTTTTGCCGCCCGACTTCTTAGCAGTCGCCTTTTTGGCCGCTTTCTTGGCCTTTTTGGCCGGCCCTTTCTTAGCCTTCTTGGGAGCCGCCTTCTTTACCGCAGCTTTCTTAGCCGGCTTCTTAGCTGCCGCTTTCTTGGCGGGGGCCGCTTTCTTTGCCGGAGCCGCCTTCGCCGGAGCCGCTTTGGGGGGCGCTGATTTCGCCGCCTTCTTCACCGGTTTCTTTTGTGGGGGCGCCTCGCCAGTCGGCGCACCGGTGGGCGACGGTGATGACGGAACTGCGTGACCTGGCTCCGGCATCGGGGGATGGTGCGGTTTGATTAATTCGTCTTCGTCTTCGTCCTCGGGTCCATATTCGCCGACTTCGGATTGAACGTCCAGGTGCTCTTCCTCATACCCGAAATCGTCCATGTCATCATCTGCGGCGAAGCGGAAGGTGTCAAACATTATTCAGGCCTCCTGTCAGGCTAACCACACCCTAGAATAACTCGTTTTCATCGGAAGGCAAGACCCATCTACTGACTTTTTGGCGGGCTCTCGAATCGAACCGCGAAGTCAGTTTCCCGGAGCGCTATGTTTCACGGCGAGGCCGGCGGTTTTGTACGAACTCGCCGCCGTTTCGGGGCTTGGCGCGGCAGCGACGCGGCGGTGGGCCGAAGCAGCGGGATGCGCGATCTTGCGATGCGTGGCCGTCTTCGCGCGCGGAGCAGCGCTATGCTCGGCCCGGTAGCTGGCCGGAATAACCAGGAGGTTGCCCGCTTCCGGCAGCGCGTTCATCCCCTGGTTGGCGGTCGAGATCGCAGCCATCGGCATCGCATAATGCTTCGCGATCTCGGCCAGTGTCTCACCATTCGTCACGCGATGAATGCGCCAATTCGAGCGGTGCTCGGAAGGAATAATATCCAGCGCCATCAGAACCGACGGCGAAGCGCCTTTGGGAACTCGCAATTGATATCCCGCCGGCGCGACCGGCTTCATCAAGGCCGGATTGAGCTCCTGAATCTCATTAACCGGGCGATCGGTGGCATCCGCGATGAGACTCAAGCTGGTGGCGCAATCCACTGAGATCGTGTCGTACTCCACCGGGGGATCAAAATCCACTTCCTGCAGGTTGTAGTCCTTCGGATTCTTGGCCATGATCGTTACCGCCAGAATGAGCGGCACGTAATTCTTGGTATCGCGCGGCAGCGCGTTGTGATCCCGCAACTCCCAGAAATCCGCGTAACCGGTTCGCTGCACGGCGTGATCCACGCAGCCTGGACCGCAGTTGTAGGCCGCCATCGCCAGATACCAGTCCCCAAACATGACGTACAGATCGTGCAGGTGACGCGCCGCGGCGCGAGTTGCCCGCTCAGGGTCCATCCGATCATCGGTGGTGGCTGTCTGGTTCAAGCCGTATTCGCGTCCCCGGAATTGAACGAACTGCCACATCCCGACCGCCTTCTTATACGACCGCGCGCGCGGCAGAAAACCGGACTCAACCTGCGCTAAATAGATCAACTCTTGCGGCACGCCTTCGTCGTCCAGGATGCGCTGTATAAGCGCGCGATACCGCCCCGCATGCCGAAGTCCTGCCATCAACGTCTTACGACCACGATCCGTGGAAAAGTAGTGAATATAGCTTAATACTGCGTCGTTCTCTTCTAGGGGCAATTGAGAAACTGTAGCTTCGATCTCCTCTTTAACCTTAGGCCGAAGGTTGGGATCGGTGGGAAACGTCATTTCGAGAATACTGCCCAGCGGAGGCTTGTCATAAACCACTTCTTGCTGAGTTTCGCCCGACCCCAGCCGGTCCAAGTCATAGCGGTATATCCTATCCACCATCTGGTCAAGCCGACGCTCCAATTTCTGCCGATCCGGAACGTTATCCGGGGTCGACAGAAGGATGTCCACGGCGCCATCAAACTCGTGGCGCGCGCCCGCTAAGTCTCCTTGTTGGTATAGCTTCCTGCCCGCTTCCATCCGGTCTTCAGCCCTCACGATCCGGCCATCCACCTCGGGCGGGTGCGGCATAGTCGTTAGCGCGTGCTGAATCAAATCTGGCGTGTCGTTGGAATAGAAGCCGGAGGGCAAGGGAGGCGGTTCTTCAAACGCCAACACCATCGGAACTGGCGTCGACGGCAGGAACGATAGCCTGAACGCCTGCGACTTGCCGGAGATGCAACCCGTAAGGAGAAACGCGAGCGGTATGATGACGATTGCTGTTAAGAACCAGGAGCGGTGACTTAGGGTCATCGTTGTCCTTGTGATTGAATTTCCTACAAGCTCTCTGACTTTATACCACACTGGACCGACGGTCAAGCAGTACTAATGTAACATAACTAACACTGTAACAGTCCCATGTACCCCCGCAAGATCGGTGGAATGGAGCGTTTCCTGTAGTTACCGCCAAATCTCTGGTCTAGGCCACACGATATCTGCTTACGCCTGCGCTACGATTCTACATGATGGCGTTCATCTGCGTCTCCGGGGAAACAGCCTGCCGTCACGAAGAATTGGCCCGCATCGCAACTCAGCGATTCGGTTGCGAATTGGTTACCGAAGCGCGCTTGGTGGAAACGATCGGATCGGAGTTTGGAGCGCGGAATGGCATTCCAGACAAAGCTTGGCCGCACTTGGCGACCTCCATCCTTGCCAAACTCGGTTCTGAACACCATTTGGTCATTTCGAGCACCGGATCGGAACTGCTGTTCCACAACCTTCCGGGAGTGCTCCGCGTCCACGTGCTGGCGCCCGAAACCCGGCGCCTCGGAAATCTAATGGTGGATCGTAGCCTCGAACGACAAGAAGCCAAGGAAATGTTGCAGCGTTTGGAAGCCGACCGTGCCACCACTCTCAAGCGACGCTTCGGCCGAGCCGGGATCCGGCCCCAGAGCTTCGACCTGGTTATGAACGCCAATGCCTTGACCATCGAGCAAATGGCCGACGTGCTGGAAGCGGCCGTGAAAGCTAAAGGCCTGCTTGAGGACGGAGTGCTCTCCCTGGCGGCCGAGGCGCAACTGCAGTTCCAGGTACGCCTTAAGCTGGCGCGCTACGGCATCGTGCCGCCCGATCGCGTTACCCTGAAGAACAAGGACTTCGGACACCCCAGCGAGGAAGTTTTCGCGAATTTGCTCGATTTTTACCGAATTGCCTGGGATTATGAGCCTCGCAGCTTCCCGCTGCAGTGGGACAAGGATGGAAAAGTGATCGAGGCGTTTACTCCCGACTTCTATTTGCCGGAGTTCGACCTATACGTGGAACTAACCACCATGAAGCAGGTCCATGTGACCAAAAAGAATCGGAAAATCAGGCTGCTGCGCACGATCTACCCGCATGTGAATATTCAGGTTTTCTATCAGAAAGATATCCAGGATCTGGTTATCAAATATGGGTTACCTGAGCGGCTGGCCCGATGAGCGATCCTGTGATCGAACGGGTACTCTTTACCGAAGAGCAGATTACGCGCCGTCTCCGGGAGGTCGCCGCGGAGATTTCGAAAAAATATGCCGGGCGGGAGTTGAAGCTGATCGGCGTGTTAAAAGGCTCCATCTTTTTCCTCACAGCGTTAGCAAGCGAGCTGAAAGTGCCCGTCAAGATCGATTTGCTCGCAATTTCCAGCTTCGCCAACAAGCGCGGGGCGCCCGGCATGGTTCGGATCGAAAAGGATCTGGATGACAGCATTGAAGGCGAGGACGTCCTGCTGGTGGAGGACATCGTCGACACCGGATTCACGGCGCGCTATCTGCTTCAGAACCTGGCCGGACGAGGGCCCAATTCGCTGGCTTTGTGCACGCTGCTCGACCGGACCTCTCGCCGCATCGTCCAGGTACCGGTAGACCACCGCTGTTTCGAAATCCCGGATCGTTTCGTGGTGGGCTTCGGGCTCGATTACAAGCAGCTCTATCGGAACCTCAAGTACATAGCCGTGTTGAATTTAGATACCGGGAGCTAAATAAACTTGGCGGCCGCCAAAATAGGTTTCGATGACCTCAATCTCTTTTCGCAAGTTATCGTAGCGGAAACGGACGAGATCGGCCCGCTCTCCTGTGTTCAGACCCCGTTGGCGTGACGCGATTCGGCCAACACGCGCCGGGTTGCGCGTAGCCATCGCGACCGCTTCCCGAAGGCTCACGCCTGCCAGTTGCATGACATTCTGAATGGCGCGATCCATTCTCAGCGCCGAACCAGCTAGCCGGCTTCCACCTCTCAGCCGGACGCTGCCATCCGGATGCAGCTCCACATCCACCTCGCCAAGCTTGTACGCGCCTGGTGCGCAGCCGGCCGGCATCACGGCGTCGGTGACCAGAAGGGACCGCTCCAGGCCTTTGGCTCGAAGAGCCACTTTCAGAAATGACCGGGCCAGGTGGATTCCGTCGACAATGAAGCTGGCTGCCAGCCGGTCTTCGGCCAGTTGATCCCAAAGATAATTCGGATGCCGAGGAAGCGCCGCGTGGGCCCCGTTCCCCAGATGTGTCGAAAGCGTCGCGCCCGCGCTGACTGCAGCCGCGATATCGCCCGTTGAGGCGCCCGTATGCCCGATGCTCGCCACCACGCCTTCCTGAACCACGGCCTCGATGAAGCGGGGCGCTTGCGGCCACTCGGGCGACAGCGTAATCAGGCGAATGTTCCCGCTCGCGGCATCCTGAAAGCGATGGAATTCATCCAGATCCGGTGGCCTCACCCATTCTTTGGGATGTGCTCCTCGCGGCCCGTCTTCGGGTGAAATGAAGGGGCCTTCCACGTGAAAAGCTTCCATTGCAGGGCCTTCGGGAAGCGCCTCCCTGGCAGCGGCAAGATTGCGAAACGCACTCCGCATCCCTTCCGGCGACCCGGTGATGACAGTTGGGAAGAAGCGGGTCACGCCAGTCCGGAACATCGAGCGGATCGACCCCGAGATCGCCTCGTGAGTGACCGCTCCGTCGTTGTAATCGACGCCCGCGAAGCCATTCACCTGTAGATCGATCCAGCCCGGCGCGATGTAGTCCGCGTCGCCTGGTTGCGATAGAAGAGGATCTACGCCACTGATGAAATCCGAGAACGAAACTTCAGTCCGCTCGCCAGTTGCAACATCGATGCCATGACATTTCATCCAGCCGCCGGTTTATGCACAAGTTTCCCACAGTGCTCGGGCGCTAACTTCAAGAGGCCGCACGCCGAAAAAACTTGTTGAAAAGAGCAATACTAGGCACAAATAAGTCTGGCGCTTCTTTCATCCGACTGTTACAACAGAATGCATGATCCCCTGCGAGTGCGGTTCTCGCGGTTAATCTCGGGGGAGGTGGCCGTCGGAATCGCACTTGCGGATCGTTCCCCCTGCGTTCTTTCATTCCTCCGAAAGGACTCTATGGTTGCCCGTGACCGTCAAACGGTCACGGGTTCATTTTTTGTAATAGGCGTGAGCCAGCCGAAGCGATCCGACGCTTTTCCGTTCACGATATCGAAGAACGCCTTTTGCAGCTTCTCGGTAACCGGTCCGCGCGACCCTTTGCCCACCACGATGCGATCGACCGAGCGTATGGGAGTGATCTCGGCCGCCGTTCCGGAGAAGAACACCTCGTCGGCGATGTACAGCATCTCGCGGGGAACAAGAGTCTCAACCAGTGGAATTTTCAGCCACTCCGCGAGCTGCATCACCGTGTCGCGAGTGATGCCCGGCAGCACCGAGGCACCCAGCGGCGGAGTGAGGATCTTGCCGTCGCGCACCACAAAGATGTTTTCGCCGGACCCTTCGCTCACATAACCTGAACTGTCGAGCGCGATGCCCTCGGCGTAGCCGTTGCTCTGCGCCTCCATGCGTATGAGCTGCGAGTTCATGTAATTGGCGCCCGCCTTGGCCAGGGCCGGCAGCGTGTTGGGCGCGATGCGAGTCCAACTGGATACGCACACGTCTACACCTTGCGCCAGAGCCTCCTCGCCCAAGTATTTTCCCCATTCCCAGCAAGCAATGTAAACTTCGGTTGGATTGTTGTTCGGAAGCACGCCGATGTCGCCGTAGCCGCGCAGCACGATGGGGCGGAAATAACACGATTGCATACGATTCACCTTGACCAGCTCGATCATGGCGTCGGCCAGTTGCTCTGTGGTCTGCTTGACTTCGATACGATAAATCTTGGCCGAATCGAACAAGCGGCGAATGTGATCGCGCACCCGGAAAATAGCGGGACCGGCGGGCGTATCGTAGCAACGGATGCCTTCAAAAACCGAGCTGCCGTAGCTGGTGACGTGAGAGAGAACGTGAATCTTGGCATCATCCCAGGCGATAAAGCGGCCGTTGTGCCAGATTTTTTCGGTGGGCTTCAACATACAGTAATTATAACGTCAGCTCCTGATGTGTATCCTGAAGCATGAGTTCTAAACTGCATTCGGGCATTTTCGCGATCTGTTGTTTGGGGTTTACGTTGCCCGCGGTCGCTCAACTCAATTCGTCCGCCCTGCGCTCAAAATACGGCCCACCCCTGAATCGAGAAACGTTCCATATGCCGGAGGGATTCGACCTGGTCGTCGATTACGATGCGGCCAATCAGGCATGCAAGATGGTTGTTCCCGCTCTGATGCCAACCAACGCGAAAGTTTCCAACAGCGAAGAGATGAAGAAGCGAATGTACGATTTCCTGGCGGACTTGGTGCCCGCCGCCATGCGCGGCAAAGAACTTAGACGCGGGGCTTTCATGAGCGGCATGATTTCTATCTCGTCTGTCCAATACGAACACGTCACCATCGATGAGCTTCAATACGCGAATCAACCTTTTGGCAGAGACAACACCATAACCGTCACGTTCAAGAACTGCGAAACACCTCCGCTACAATGAGCATCTGAAAGTCATGCGCGCCGTCTGTTGGTTGGTTACTGCGGCGATCCTGGCGCCTTCCCCCTCCTCTGCCCAACTCCGGGAATTGCGCCCGGGCTTTAACCTGTTCACCGTCCAGCAGGATGTACAACTCGGCAAAGAGGCATCGGTCGAGATGCAAAAGCGGATGGCGCTGGTCCACAATCACGACGTGGACGCATACCTGAACGTTTTGCTCCACAAACTCGAGCGATCAACTTACGCCCGTACTCTCAACCGCGACGGATCGCGAGGCGATATCTTTCCTTTCACCATCCACGCCGTCGCCAACAAGAAGATCAATGCGTTCTCCCTGCCCGGAGGACCGATCTTCGTCAACACCGGGTCAATTGAAGCCGCCGACAACGAAGCGCAATTGGCCGGCGTGATCGCGCATGAGATGTCGCACGTGGTCTTGCGGCACGGCACCAAGCAGCTCACCGCTCAGAATCTGGTGCAGCTTCCGCTCCTGCTGGCGGGCGCGCTCGCGGGTCACAGCCTGTTGGGACAGCTTACCCAAATCGGCATCGGGCTGGGCGCTAGCTCTGTCCTGCTGAAGTTCTCCCGCGCCGACGAAGAGCAGGCCGACTACAACGGAACGGAAATCATGGCGGACGCCGGCTACAACCCCGTGGAACTCGGCCGCTTCTTCGAAAAACTGGAAAAAAAGAGCGCAGGGGGTTCGCTCGAACAGTTTTTGTCGGACCATCCTGATCCCGGCAACCGCGTGGCGGCGATCAATGACGAGGTCCGCCAGATGCCCCGCCGCCAATACGTCCTCGATGAGACCGGACAATTCGCGCACATTAAAGATGTTGTCCATCGCCTCCCTGCTCCGGCCAAAGTTCGCGAAGATAACGAAGACACCGCGCCGGCCACGGTAGCGACCATTCCCACAGAACGGCCCAGCAGCCAGCTCCGTTGGTATCGCGGCCAGTCGTTCTCGCTCGAATATCCGGATAACTGGCAGCCCTCAGGCGATCGGCGAGCGAATGCTGTGACCATTGCGCCATCCGCCGGCGTGGTCGAAGGACCTGGCGGCCAGACGTTGGTCGGATACGGCCTGGAGGTGGATTACTATTCGCCGAAATCTGGTGCCACCGAGTTAAGCCGCGATACTGAGGAGCTTATCCGACGGCTCCGCCAAAACAATCCAGACCTCGGGATCAGCCGCAGCACTCGTAGCATCGAAGTCGCGGGCCAGCCTGCTTTGCTCAGCACTCTCTACTCGCGATCGCCCTATCGCAACGAGCAGGAAGTCGATGTGCTGGCCACCGTCGTCCGGCCCGAAGGCCTGTTCTATGTGATCTTCATCGCGCCCCAAAGCCTGTTCGACCAAGTCCAGCCGGTCTTTGAAGACATACTTCGGTCGGTCAGCTTCAATTGACTCTCGACGCCGCCACCGCCGAACGATTCGCCAACCTGGCCCTGGCTTGCATCCATCGCGAATATCCTAACAAAACCGGCCATCATATCCTTACTTCCGATCGCGACGCCCGGCCGCCGCGTGACCTGACTCCCGCCTTCTACGGCTGCTTTGACTGGCACTCCGCTGTACATGGCCACTGGGTGCTGGCGCGCTTGGCTCATCTCTTCCCCGAAGCTGCCTTCGCTGCCAAAGCGCGTCAAGCCCTCGCCCAAAACCTCGCCACCGACAACCTGTTTCGCGAAGCCGAATATATGCAGGCGGACTCACGCGCCAGTTTCGAGCGGCCCTATGGTCTCTCCTGGCTGCTCCAATTGGCGGCCGAACTGGCCGAATGGGACGACACCGACGCCCGCGAGTTTTCCGCCGCGATGCAGCCGCTGGTGGACATAGCAGTCCGGCGCCTGGAAGCTTGGCTCCCCAAGCTCTCCCATCCGGTCCGCTCCGGCGAGCATAGCCAGAGCGCTTTCAGTCTCTCTTTAATGCTCGACTACGCCCGCGCCGCCAGCCGCCTCGAATTCCAAAATCTGCTCGAATCCACCATCCGGCGCTTCTACTTGCACGACCGCGATTGTCCCCTGGCCTACGAGCCTTCCGGCGAAGATTTTCTATCCCCTTGCCTGGCCGAAGCCGACTTGATGCGCCGCATCATAACCGGCTCCGAATTCGCGGTCTGGCTAGATAGCTTCCTTCCTTCAATTCCTCGCGACGCTTCTCTA
>Ga0210406_10002306_pt1 | contig 22019 bp, 21 predicted proteins | sample IncBWC30MmetaG_FD_155454 | JGI IMG/M metagenome (GOLD analysis project Ga0210406, IMG submission 155454) | Forest soil microbial communities from Barre Woods Harvard Forest LTER site, Petersham, Massachusetts, United States - Inc-BW-C-30-M | ecosystem: Environmental > Terrestrial > Soil >...
GTAAACATCGGTGCGCCAGGGTGAAGAATCTTCACGCCGCCGATCGGCGGAACGTTACATGTGAATATGTTGCCGAAAAAGTATACTGAGGCCATGCCTCATCGACTCGCCGCCGCTATCGCATTCCTCGCTATGGCCATCGCGCCACTTGCCGGGCAAACTAAAAGCATTCCCCGCACCCCGGACGGTCATCCGGATCTGCAAGGTGTCTGGACCAACGCCACGCTCACTCCGCTCGAACGGCCCGCCGACCTCGCCGGCAAAGCCACGCTCACCGATGCAGAAGCGAAGGCGTTCGAGAAGAAGGATCTCCAAAGCAACACTCTGGATAGCGACGTCGAGAGCAACTTCAATAAGGCCACCGGCGGGCCTGGAGTGGGCGCCTATAACAACTTGTTCGTCGACCGAGGATCGGAGCTCGCACGAGTCGACGGCCTCAAGCGCACTTCGCTGATTATCGATCCGCCGGACGGCAAGATTCCGTCTCTTACGGATGCGGCTCGCCAGCGTACCTCCGGCGCGTCACGCGCCTTTACCCGCTATGACAGCGTGAAAGATCGGCCCTTGAGCGAGCGCTGCATCATCGGATTTGGCTCGACCTCCGGACCGCCCATGCTGCCCGTACTGTATAACAACAATTACGAAATCGTGCAGACGCCAACTGCGGTGATGATCCTGGTCGAAATGGTCCACGACATTCGCGTGATCCGCATCAATGGAACCCACAAGCCCGCGGAGATCCGCCAGTTGCTGGGCGATTCGATTGGCCGTTGGGAAGGCGATACGCTGGTCGTCGACACCACCAACTTTACCGGCAGAACCAGGTTCCGCGGATCGTCGGAAAACTTGCACGTGATCGAACGCTTGCGGCGGGTCGATGCGCACACCATTCTGTACCGGGCCACGGTCGACGATCCCGCGACGTACACCAAACCATGGACCCTGGAGTATCCATTTCTCGCCACCGCCGGCCCGGTTTACGAATATGCCTGCCATGAAGGCAATTACGCCATGCCGGACATCCTGGGCGGCGCGCGCAAGCTGGAGACCGAGGGCCGGCAATAATCTGGAGCCGGTTCATCTTGGGGCAATAAAGCCGTGTTTAATGCGGGGTAGGTTCGTAAACAGCTACCCGTCCAACATAAGCCACGTAGATGCGATGCGTTAACGAATCAACTACGACGGAATGTCCGCCGAAGTGGGTCGGCGCGCTTTCTAGTACGCGATAGCGGTCTGCGGAATCCTGCTGAATAACCGTCATCGTGCCCAAAGCATTGGCCGTGGAGATCCGCTTTAAACCCGAATCATAAGCGACCCCGTCCACGAGCATCCCAATTGGCAGGTCCGCCACTACCTCACCGGTATCGGAATTGAGAACCAACAACTTCTTGTTGCCCGTAGCCGAAAACAGCCGCCGATCCACAGCATCCAGCGCCAATCCTGTCGGTCCTTCGCCGGGCGCCAATTTGTAGCGCCGGACGACTCGATCTGCCGATCGATCACCACTACTTCGCTGGTATCTTCGAGATTCTGGTAAATCAAGCCGCTCCCGGGATCGGCTTGGCAAAATTCGGGTTCGCCGCCAAGATCAACGGTTGCCACCACGCCTTCACTTTGCGGATCGATTAAAGTGCCCGTTTTGCCGTCATGGCGGCCCGCGTAGATGCGAATGCCACATACAGTCTCTGGCCGTAAACTTCCATGTAATCGATGAAGGGGCGCGTGACGCGGAATGGAGCCGGAACAGAGATCGTTCCCAGTGAGCGCACCGTTTGGGCCGCCGGGAGCGTTGAGAAATAAACGTTCCAGGCAAGAACGGCCAGGACGACGATGACTACCAGCCCAGCCGGCACTGCAACCAGTAGACGCCGCGCCCATCTCTTCACGTGGTCATGCTAACAGACCAAGATCTCGGCACCCGCCACGGGCTTCGGCTGGCAGAAACGTGCATTCGCCGATCTCCAGCTTGTGTTCGCCGAATGAGACTTCAGTTCGTTCTGAAAACCGCATATGATCGCCACAGAAAGGAAGTTCTGATGCCGGCCTTATCAACTGCAAAACCATACAAAGGGGTGGGAATGGAGGGCCCCGTAGCGAAGTGGTATGCGTCCCTCACCAAGAAATCGCTGAATGATTTTAAAGCGCTGGCCCAGCGCATCGCACAACAGATTCCACCCCGAAGTAGCGTGCTCGAAGTGGCCCCCGGGCCCGGATATTTTGCCATTGAATTGGCGAAGCTCGGTGACTATCGAATCAAAGGATTAGACATAAGCGAAACATTTGTGGAAATAGCCCGTGCGAATGCCGCAGATGCGAATGTCGAGATAGACTTTCGCCGCGGTAACGCCTCCGCCATGCCGTTCCGGGATGGAAAATTTGACTTTCTCCTCTGCCGGGCGGCCTTCAAGAATTTCAGCGATCCCCAAGGCGCTCTCGAAGAGATGTACCGCGTTCTTAAGCCTGGTGGACAAGCGCTGATTATCGATCTTCGGCGGGATGCTTCGGTGGAATCGATCAACCAGGCTGTAAATGAAATGAGCGTCGGCGCCGTCAACGGGATCATCACCAAGCTGACGTTTCGCTTCATGCTGCTCAAACGCGCTTACACAAAGAAGGAATTTGAGCAGTTGATTTCGAACACGAAGTTTCACGACGTAGCGATGCGAGAGGACCTCATAGGACTGGAGATACTACTCTCCAAGGCTCGCTAGACCTAATCCAGTTCCACACATGGAACACTAACAGCGTCAGTAACCGCAGAAGAGCACTGCTATTATGCGAAGGTACCTACGGCGTTCCGCTGTCTTTTGTCCGGTCATCTTTTTTCTAATAGCTAACGCTTGGCCGGCCCAACCTGCCGCGCCAGTCACTATTGCCGTGACGGTCCTGCAATTCGACAGCGAAGGCACAAGATATCGAACGACCACCGCGGAACTGCATGCCTTGGATGGACAAGACGCCAGCCTCAAGATCGGAAACGATCCCGGCGTGAACTTAATCGTCAGGCCGCATGTTCACTCGGCCGAAGAAGTAACCCTGCACGTTGAGGTTGACGTTCACAATATTTTGAGCTCGGTGGGAATCTCGCGGCCTATTATCAACGAACGCGACATCCGCACGCAGGAGGGCGAAGTCTATATTCTTCCTGTTCGTGGTGGCATCTTAATCGCGCTGGCCCCCAAGATCGCTCTGCTACACTAACCAAATGGCGCCACTCCTGGCGCCTCAACACCAACAAGGAGTATTTCGGTCTATGTCGAAACAAGAAGAGGCTGGTCTTATCCTCAAACTTTACGAGCTGCGCCGCGAAGAAACAATGCGTAAGGCGCGCGACTGGTACTTTCGCGAGTTTAATCCGCAATCGATGGCAGACGTCAATAATACGATGTTTGGCGAGCACAGTGGTCATTTGCGCATGGTCATAACCTATTGGGATATGGCCGCGGCGCTCGTCAACAACGGAGCCGTCAGCTTGGAGCTCTTCAATGACAGCAACGGCGAGCATATCGGCGTCTTCTCGAAGATTGAGCCCCTGCTCGGTGAAATCCGAGCTGCCTATGCACCGCAATTTGCCGCCAATCTTGAAAAGCTGGTCGATGCGACGCCTGACGGCCGCAAGCGAACTGCGGCAACTCGTGACCGGATGAGTGCTATCAGGGCGCAACTTGCGGATCGACAGGCGAAGTCCGCTCAGCAAAGTTAGCCAGCTGCCTCAGCGCCACTTAATTAGTCTTGACTTCGATTTTTCGGGGCTGCTCCTTTAGGGCGCCTCCCGCGTCGGCCGAAATCTTAATGTTGTTTACAACCTGAGTGGCGCCGGCGGTCTTCGCCATGCGAGTGGCCGCGCCTTTGTGTTGCATCACAGTGGTACTGCCGGTCCACGTAGCGATCCCGTTCTTCACGTGGACCTGCAGGCCGTCCTTACCGATCTTCGATTTCGCGAGCTTGGCTTTAATGGTGGCCTCGATCTCTTCATCGCTGAACTTGCCTTGACTATGAGACTTGGTCAGCGTTCCGGCATTGGCGCTGAAGGACCAAATAAGAAGCGAAAGAATCGCTAAAACTTTCTTCATGCTTACCTAGTGCTCCGACGGCGCCATAATTCGCACATGAAACCGAGCCAGATCACGCGACGGAGTCTGCTCTGCGGGGGCGGCGGCCGGGTGGGCGATCGCGGCTAATACGTCTGCACATGTTCCTGCAGCAGGACACGCCCAAATCGGCGGCTGCGGCGGGCGGCGTGTACGCCTACAAAGATTGGCGCGCGGCGCCCGACACGATCAACGTGCTGCTGGAATACCCGAGCGAGGAATCGTGCGGAACGGAAGGGCGCTTGCCGATCGACCGCCACCATTATAAATCTCATCCCGCGGTCAAGGGCGCGCTGCCGGTGGTGGTGAAGGTGGAAGACCCCGACATGGTTTTCGCGCATGTCAGCAATTTCCTGGTGTGCTGCCGGACGCATTTGGGGAACGTCGCGTACATGGAGAAGCACCGGATCGATTTCGATCCGCAGCGGGAAGAGATTCTTCCGTTTTGAGTCGACCCTCCGATTCTGAGCCGTGACCAATGGGTGCGGTTGTTAGCTGCTACCTATATATTTCTTCACGTCGGGGTACAGCAACTCGTGGATCTCGGGCTTGTCGAGATCGGGCCTGGTGACGACTCGGGCAGGCAGGTCGATCTGCTTGGGCGGCGTGATGCCGTTGAGTTTGTCCACCAAGGTCTTGACCGCTTCGAAGCCCATCCGGAATGGGTCTTGGACGACCAATGACTGGATCGATCCGTCTTTCAGATCGTCGATCAGATTGTCGCTGGCGTCAAAGCCAACGCACTTCACTTTTCCGGAGAGACCGCGGGATTTGAGCGCCAGCGCGGCTCCGGTGCTGCTAGGCTCGGACGAAGCGAAGATGCCGTTAAGATCGGCGTGCGCGGTCAGGATGTTCTCTGCGGCCGCCATTCCCTTAGAGCGGTCGGACATGGAGAACTGGCGCGCGACGATCTCCATTTTCGGGAAGTCGGACTTGATGACGTCCTCGAAACCTCGCTCGCGATCTACAGTGGATAAACTGCCCGGGATGTTCATGACCATAGCGACCTTCCCCGTGCTTCCCACCAGGCGTGCCAGCTCGCGCGCCGCCATCTGGCCGGCCTGATAGTTATTGGTCGCGATGAATGCGAGGTAATTAGTGGAGTCGACGCCGGAGTCGAAGACCGTAACGGGAATTCCCAGCTCGGCGGCGCGATCCAGGGATCGGTTCAACACTTTGCGCTCCGTTGCCGCGACCGCCAGGCCGTCGACATGCTGGGCTATCATCGAATCGACAATCTGCATCTGGCGATCGTATTCGGTCTCTTGCGCCGGGCCGTTCCACAGCACCTCGACTCCGAATTTCCGGCCCGCCGCCGCGGCGCCGGCGTGCACCGACACCCAAAACACATGCGAGTTGGCCTTGGGAACAACCGCGATTCGTTTAGTCGGGTTGCCTCGGCAAGCCGCTAATACAAGCAACAGCGCAGCCGCCGCCAGGAGGCGCCTACTGAGCACACCTCTATTGGGCACACTTCTATTGGGCACACCAGCCCCCATCCACCACAATGTCGGTACCAGTAATGAAGCCCGCTTCTTCCGAGCATAAATACAGCGCCAACTTGCCGATCTCCTCTGGCTTGCCCCAACGCCGCATGGGAGTTTTCGACATGAACTGCTCGTTTATTTCGGGATTGGTCATCAGCGGAGTGGTCATATCGGTGGCGAAGGGCCCCGGACTGATGGACACCACAGTGATGCTGTCGCCAGCCAGCTCGAGCGCCAACGCGCGCGTGAAGCCGAGCAATCCAGCCTTGCTGGAAGAATAGGCGGTGCGCATCGGCACGGAGATGTGGCCCATGATGGACGTGATGTTGAGGATACGACCGTAGCCCCGCCCCTGCATGTGCGGCACAAACGAGCGGGACATCAGGAACGCGCTGGTCAGATTGGTATTGAGCACGCTCATCCAGTCCGGCAAGGTCAGGTCGACGCACAACTTGCGCACGTTGATTCCGGCATTGTTGATCAGGATGTCGACCGGTCCCAACTTGGTCAGGACATTTCGCTCAAGTTCGCGCACCTGCGACTCGTCGGAGATATCAGTGCGGAAAATTTCGGCTTGCACGCCCGATCGGCGAGCTTCATTAGCGACTGCGTTGAGCTGCTCGACATCGCGAGCCACCAGGGCAACGCGCGCGCCCGCCTCTGCGAGCGACAAAGCCATAGCTTTTCCCAAACCTCGGCTGGCGCCGGTCACGAGCGCGACACGTCCATTCAATGCCATAAGACGCTCATTGTGGCACAGTCGCGTGGCGGGAGCGGTCGTCAATCGACAGACGCTAGTACTTCATCAATGCCATGAACCCGAAGTCCATGTGGAATTGATGATGACAGTGAAACAGCGACGGGCCCGGACTGTTCGCCAGGAAATCCACTTCTACCGTTTTCATCTCCGGAACCATCACCACGTCCTTGAACACACCGGAGCTGGGCTCGTCCGCGAATTTCGTGATCTCGAAAGTGTGCCGGTGCAGGTGTACCGGATGAGCCATATCGGTGCGGTTATCGAAGATCAGGCGGTTAGAGCGCCCGGACACCGCCGGGATGAGATCGGTCTGGGGAAACGGTTTTCCGTTGATGGACCAGCCGTGGCCGTCGAATCTGCGCTCAAAAACCAGGCGGTGGATCAATGCCGGTTCCGGCCGCTCGGACTGTCCTCCGAACATGGTGCAGTTCCAGGTGAAGGCCGGCGGCGCAATCCATTGCGGCGTGCCGGTCGCGCCTCCATACTCAACTACAATCCCAGCGCCTGACGCGCGCTGACTGTCGTCGACCTCTCCCAATATCCAGACTCCCGGCGAATCCATCTCCACCATGGCATCCACTCTTTCACCCGGCGATAGATCGAGCACCGGCACCTTGCGCGGGGTCTTGACTGGATTCCCGTCCAGGGCTATCACCTCGAAAGTGTGTCCGGCAAACGCGACGCGATGCTGCCGGTTCGCGCTGGCGTTTAAAACTCGGAGCAGAGCACGCTGGCCGCTCTTTACACGGATTGGCTCGCCGGCTCCCAGCATTTTTCCGTTCACGGAATAAATGTTGTATTCGACATCCATGGCGTTTTCGGCAGAAAAATACCCGTCCCATTCGTGCAGCACGATCGGGACTTCCAACTCGTAGCGGGCCGGGTTGGTACGCGGTTCAACCACTACCATTCCGAATTGCCCCGAATAAGTGCCCCGCTGCAGATTGTGCCCCGCGATGGCGTGAGTGTGATACCAACGAGTGCCCGTGGGACGCGGCGTGAACACGAACCTGCGATGATCCATACCCTGGACCATCGGCGTTCCTTCTTCGTGCGCCCCATCGACCTCGGGAGGAATCTGGAATCCGTGCCAATGGACCATCTCGGGCTCTTTGATTTGATTGATGACATCCACGGTGACGGTTTTTCCCTCCGTCATCCGGAGCAGCGGACCAGGGGCCTGCCCGTTGTAGGCGCGCGTCTTGATGAACCTGCCTGGCGCCACTTCCAGAGCGATTTCACCGATTCGTAAAGTGACATCGGCCTGGGAACTTGCTGCGCGCTGGGATGCCAGAACCGAGCTGAGCGCAGCGGTCGAGGCGCCGGCAACTGCCAGGGACAATAGGCTTCTCCGGCTAACCCGGGAGGGCTTCCGTTGATCTGTGGACAATCATAGATTCTAGCGCGAAACCCTATTTGCCCACCACCAGAATCGAAAATGAGTCCGCCACCATCGGGCCTCTGCCGCGTCCGCCAGCCGGAGGAGGCGTAGCAGGCTGGCCGAATTCAGCGGCAATCAAGAGTATGTGGCTGGTCTTGCCATCCAACGTCAGAGTCTTGGCGCTCTTCATCGTTTCCAGGTTTTGCTCGACGACGAAGCTGGACGGGCTGTTTTCTTTGATGACCGTCAGCGTTCCATCGCCCTGCGAGCTAAACGCTTCCATGGTCTTGGGGTTGAATACCGCGCCATCCGTCCCCACACCGATCGGCAGGGCATCCAGGATCTTGCCATCGGCGGCACTGAGTATCACCATATTTTGCGGATTGCGGCAAGTGGCGAACAGGATATTGTTCTTCACGTCCAGCGCTAAACCCGCGCACACGCCGCCTTTCCCTTCCAGATCGTAATGGGCAGTCACAGTGAGCGTCTTGGCATCCACGACAGCGATGTTCCCCTTGTCCTCGATATCAACGTAGATGTGCCCTTTGCCATCGCTAGCGGCCTGTTCCGGCGCGCCTCCCAGGTCGATCGTGCCTACCACCGATCCATCGGACGCATTGATCACGGTCGCGTGCGGCGCCCGGTGGCTGAGAACGTACACCCGATCGTTGAAGGAGTCGTAAAGCATACCGTCAGGACCGCCATCGACGTCGATAGTCTTGATGGGCGCCAGCGTCTTGCTGTCGAACATGACTACCGGTTTGCTGCTCGCGAAGCCGTGATTGGTCTTGGGGGAGACAACCGCGCCGTGCGCGCCGACATTGGGGATTTCGCCGACGGGTTCCAGCGTGTCCAGGTCGAAGACAGTGATTCGCGCGCCTTGGCCGCTGCGGGCGACGTACAAACGGCGCCCGGCTTCGTCTGCATTCACATAGTCAAAACCGCCGGTGCCCCCAACCTTGGCAGTTTTCAACACTTTGTAGGGTCCGCCGGAAGGCGCCTGCTGCGCAATGACGGTTAACCCGCCGAGCAATATTACGGCAATACAAGAACGAATCAGAGATGTCTGCATGGTCAACTCCGGAAGGGACCTGCCAAGTATATCGTGTTTGGGGCGCCCAACCCCAAAACGGAGCTAAGCGGCTTCGCGCTCGGCCACTACACTATTTATTTTCGCGACTCGAATTGATTTCGCCAGGCCCAGGAACTTCAACACCTGGATGGAAATCCAGGAAATATCGAACTCGTACCAAGCCAGGCCATGGCGCGCGGAAGTGGGATGTGCATGATGGTTGTTGTGCCAGCCTTCACCGAAGGAGAGCAGCGCCACCCACCAATTGTTGCGGGAATCGTCGCGAGTCTTGAAGCGCCGTCCGCCCCACATGTGCGTGGCCGAGTTCACTGCCCAGGTGGCATGCAGGCCGAAGGCGATCTGGACGAAAATGCCCCATAACACCAGCGGTACTCCGCCGATTACGAACAATACTATGGCCAGCAGCAGCAGAGGAACCCAGTGATAGTCATTCAGCAGGACGTAAAAGCGATCTTTCGCCAAGTCAGGCGCATACTTGGCCATAAGTTTGCTGTTGTTGTGTTTGGATTCGCCAACCAGAAGCCATCCAATATGAGCCCACCAGGCGCCGTCGTGAGGCGAGTGCGGGTCTCCAGGACGGTCGGAGAACTGATGGTGAATTCGATGCGTCGCCACCCAGAAAATCGGCCCTCCCTGCAGCGTGAGGGTTCCGCAAACGGCCAGGAAATACTCCAGGGCTCTCGGAAGTTTGTAAGAGCGGTGGGTGTGCAGGCGGTGATAACCCATGCTAATCCCCAATCCGACACCGACCCAATATAGTAAGAATGCGGCCAGCAAAAGATGCCAGCTAAACATAAAAAGGGCAGCCAGAGCCCCCAGATGCAGGATCACCAGAACGACGCAGATGGTCCAATTCGGTTTTTGATTATTCTGTATGCTAACGACGTCGCTGCTCACAATAACTCCAAGAATTGAAGGTACACTCCCAACCTAACAGGCATTCGTGTTTTACTTTGTAAGACTTGTGTAATATCGGCCGCGAGTCGCATCGCCGCCTCGTGCTTCCCCTTAGGAGCTTATAAGCAAAACAGCACGCAGAGTACCAAAGGACTACGGAACCGAATTATCCTAACCCTTATGACGTCCAAGATCGTCGCGCGCATCGCCGCTGAAACCGGGATTACGCGGCTGCTCCCGGCTCTTTCAGAGGACATCGCGTTGAGTGACCTGCAGTCTTTGCTGATGCACGTGTACCAATCCCGCACCACCAAATCCACTGAGTCGGATCTTCGCCGAGGCGCTGAGCGAGGCCTGGTGGCAGCGTCGAAAGTCGACGCGCGGATGCTTAACCAGTTCGATCGGAGCGCTTTCGAGATTGCCGACAAGTTTGAGGCGATTGAACTTTCACCAGTGGGTCCTCTGGGGCTGAATCATATCTTGGGCGGAATCGACCAAAACAATGTGTTGACGACCATCCGCAATGCGGAAGTGCTCGGCGATCCCACCACCGCGCTGGCGCTGGAGTGCTGGCGCAGGCGCAGGGGCCAATCGCGGCGCGGCAGCGAGGCAGTCCGTTTGTGCTGCACCCAACGCCTGGTTCGCCTGCAACCATTTGACGAGCCAGGTTACGCACCCCACTTTCGGCTATTCGCTCTGGTTACGGCCGGCCGTGACACGGGGTCGCACGTTTTCGAGATTCAACATCTCGGGGAGCACATTCGTTTCTACCTGCGGCTCTTTGCCGCTCTCAACGAACAGGGCTTCAGTTTCCGCGAGCCGCTGGTGGAGATTTCCGATACCGCAGTGGTCGAGGCCCTTCTGCGCGAGTCCAGGATCGACCTCGGAGAACTGCGGCAGGCCGTTCGCGCGCATGTCCTGGGCGGATCGGAGCGATTCCTGTCCGAGCGTGGTGTCCGGTTGCCGGAGGCGATCGAGGATCCGGCGCGGGAATTACCGCACGGGACACCTCATTTTCGGCTAGCGCGTTTGAAAACCGAATTGATCGATAAGCTGCGTCACGAGTTTCCGGATGCCCGGTTTCGCTTCAACCTGGCGCGGCTGGAAGGCCTGTCCTACTACCAAGGCGTGTGTTTGCGAATATCGCCTATGGCGCCGGATGGCAATCGTTATCCGATCACGGACGGCGGACTCACGGATTGGACTGCTCGGCTTTTGGAAGATCGAAAGGAGCGCTTGCTAGCGACCGGCATCGGCAGCGAATTTGCGTGCGTAAAGTTTCGTAGCTGAATCATCCGGGGCCTGTTCGGCCAGCAACCGCGAGGAAATGCGGCAGCTCTGTTCTATGTATTGGGCTAGCATTGGGTCGGCAGTGGACAAGGCGTCCAACTGCCTGGAAAGATCGCGCGGCGCCGGGCTGAAATTTCGCCCGGATTTCAAGTAGGAACGGAGCGCTCTTCCAAACTGTTTTTCGAGGATAGCGGCCGATACTGGCGAAGACAGTCCGGCATGCCGCAAAGATCCCGAGGCCGCGACCATCAATGCAAACAGCAAATCCCCAGTGCATGTCAAAGCCGCAAGATAGAAAGGTTTCAGCGAGCGTTCGATCGCGATCACGCGTTGTTTCTGATGCGCCAGCAGACGTTTGGCCTCCAGGATCGCAAGCTTGTCGCCCTCAATGAGGTAACGGAAATCCTCCAGACCCTCGAATCCCGGGATCGGACTCAGCGAGCCGATCGAACCGCCGCGAGCGGAGAGTTCACTGAGATGGCTGCTGTCGAGCCACATGCTGCAAAGTATGATGGCTTTGCCGCGCCAGGAGATTCCCGATGCCGCCATCTCGCAGAGAATTTCCGGCAGCGTTTGATCGGGCACACAAACCAGGATGAGCCGGCAGGCGTCCAACGCGGCGTAGTCTTTCACCGGATGTCCGGAGCGGAAGATATTAGAGATCCTGCTGGCCAGCCGGTACGACGGCGATTTTACCGGTCCGAGCTGATCGGAAAACCGCAGAAATCTCGTCAGGGGTGAGTCGGTAAAGTTACCCGCGCCGACCAACGCTACTGGCTTTACTCTCTTCATACACCCCAAAAGACTTCAGCATTTTAATCCGATCCCGAAGCTCAGCCGCCTTTTCGAATTCGAACTTCTTGGCGGCGGCGCGCATGCTTGCTTCCAGTTCACCGATGAACTTTTCGCGCTGCTCGGGAGTCATTTCTTCGATTGGGTCCTCCGGCTCCACCGGAACCGTGACGTAATCGCCTTCAGCGATCGCCACGAGACTCATATCGATCGGCTTAATAATGGATTGGGGGGTTATGTTGTTCTCCTCGTTGTACTGTTGCTGGATGGCGCGGCGGCGGTTGGTTTCGTCGATGGCGCGGCGCATACTGTCGGTAAATACGTCGGCGTAGAGGACTGCCCGGCCGTTGAGATGGCGCGCGGCCCGGCCCATAGTCTGAATAAGCGAACCGGTGGAGCGCAAGAAGCCTTCTTTATCGGCATCCAGGATCGCCACCAGCGATACTTCCGGCAGGTCTAAACCTTCGCGCAGGAGATTGACTCCTACCAGCACGTCGAATTCTCCGCGGCGGAGGTCGCGCAGGATCTTCATGCGGTCCAGCGCGGCGATTTCAGAATGCAGATACGCGCAGCGTACGCCGACTTCGGTGTAATATTCCGACAAATCCTCGGCCATGCGCTTGGTCAAAGTCGTTACCAGCACGCGCTCGTTGTTTTCCGTACGTTTCCGTATTTCATTCAGCAGGTCATCCACCTGGCCCTTGATGGGCCGCACTTCTACCTGCGGATCCACCAGGCCGGTGGGCCGAATGATCTGCTCCACTACAACGCCAGCGGACTTAGTCAGTTCATACGGGCCGGGCGTAGCCGAAATATAGAGGACCTGATTCACCCGGTTCTCAAACTCCTCGAAAGTGAGCGGCCGGTTGTCGAGTGCGCTCGGGAGGCGGAACCCATAATTGACCAGAATTTCTTTGCGCGACCGGTCGCCATGGTACATGCCGCGCAGTTGCGGAATGGTCTGATGGCTCTCATCGATAAAGATCAAATGATCGTGGGGCAAATAATCCAGCAGTGTAGGCGGCGCTTCACCCGGAAGCCGTCCGGAAAAATGCCTCGAATAGTTCTCGATTCCGTGGCAATATCCGATCTGCCGGATCATTTCAAGATCGAACATTGTGCGCTGGTAAAGGCGCTGAGCTTCCACCAGCTTGCCCTGCTTCTCGAGTTCCTGATGCCATTCCCCCAGCTCGCGCTCGATGCTGTGGAGCGCCTGTTCGCGCGACTCCGGCGTCATCACATAATGCGTTTTTGGATAGATCGGAAGGCGCAGGTACGTTTGGCGCACTTGCCCCAGCAGCGGATCAATCTGGCTGAGGCTGTCGATCTGATCGCCAAATAGCTCGATGCGATAGGCGTAATCGTCGTAGGTGGGAAAGACTTCGATCACGTCGCCCCGCACGCGAAACGTTCCACGGCTGAAATTATGGTCGTTGCGATCGTAGAGGATCTCGACCAGCCGCGACAAGATCTGCTGGCGCGAGATTTTCTGCCCTTTTTCGAGCATCAGCAGCATTCCGTAATAGGCTTCCGGCGAGCCCAGGCCATAAATGCAGCTAACACTGGCGACGATTATGCAGTCGCGGCGCTCGAACAGCGACCGGGTGGCGGACAAACGGAGCTTGTCCAGCTCGTCATTGATGGTCGCTTCTTTTTCGATGTAGATGTCTCCGGAAGGCATGTAGGCTTCCGGCTGATAGTAGTCGTAATAGCTGACGAAATACTCCACGGCGTTGGATGGGAAATAGGACCTGAACTCGTGATAAAGCTGCGCCGCCAGAGTCTTGTTGTGAGCCAGGACCAGCGCTGGCCGTCCGGTTTTCTCGATGACCTGAGCCATGGTGAAAGTCTTGCCGGAGCCGGTGACGCCCAGCAAGACCTGGTGCTGTTCACCGTCAATCACGCCGCGGAAAAGCTGATCGATGGCGGCGACCTGATCGCCGCGCGGCCGGTAATCGACTTCTAAATGAAATGCCATCTCTTTCTAGGATAGCTGTGGACGAGCGACTAGCGCTACGACTTGTAAATGGCTATCGCGCCACGCCCTGACCTTAGGAAGACTGGGGTCTCAACTTCGCACCCTCCCCCTTGGGGCTGACCTTGCCTGTACGGCCTACATGAATACCGTAAAACTTTAGTCCCGACAGGATGAAAGGGCCCTACTTGGTCGAAGAGGACTGCAGAGGTTATGCGTCCAACGTTTGAACAACCCATCAGGCGCGGGTTATCCCGCAGCCCCAAATCGCCCCCGGCCTCCCCGGACTACCGTGGGCGGGGAATGAAACTCAGGATTGCGATTGCATTCAGCGCCGCCGCCGCACTGAGCCTGGGTCAGACCCCCACCGCCGGGGATCTTGCGCAGACCAGTCTGGAAGACCTGATGAACATTCAGGTTACGTCGGTATCCAAGAAGGAGCAGAAACTGTCCCAGGCCGCAGCCGCAATTTTCGTAATCTCTCAAGAAGACATTCGGCGCTCCGGCGCCACGAACATTCCCGATCTGTTGCGCATGGTCCCTGGAATGCACGTCGCCCAACTCGATGCCAACATTTGGGCGATCAGTATTCGCGGCTTTACGGACCGGTACGGAGATAAAGTGCTGGTCTTGATCGACGGCCGTAGCGTCTACAGCCCGCTTACATCCGGTGTCAACTGGGACCAGCAGGATGTGCCGTTGGAGGACATCGACCGCATTGAGGTGATCCGCGGGCCTGGCGGCACGGTTTGGGGCGCAAATGCGGTCAATGGAGTTATCAATATTATCACCAAGAACGCCAAGGCGACACGGGGAGGTCTGGCGAGCGCCAACATTGGGTCCCGTGAATCTGCGCGGGGATTGCTTCAATTTGGAGGCTCAATCGGACAGGAGGGCGCATACCGGGTATTCGGAAGCTACGAGAATGTTGGAAATTCACCTCCGCCAAGCGGTGAGTCGGTGGCGGATGGATGGCATAAGTTACACAGTGGATTCCGATCAGACTGGGACCTTTCACCGCGCGACACGCTGACGGTCCAGGGCGATCTATTTGAATCGCGCGAAGGACAGACGATTGATACGCTGTTCTTCAATGATCTGCCTCGCGAAGCGATCATTCAAGACACGATTACCGTCGGCGCCGGGGATATCTTGGGGCGCTGGAACCATACCCTTGCGAATGGCTCGGTTACGACCCTCCAGGTTTACTACGATGGCTACCACCGCCTCGATAGAGGGTTGAGCGAGACCCGTAACACCTTGGATTTCGACTTCCAGCATCATCTGACCATCGCATCCCGGCAGGAGATCGTCTGGGGATTGGGCTATCGCACCACCAGCGACTACACTACGCCCGGATACGCTATCGCCTACGACCCCTCCCAGCGCCGCGACAATCTCGTCAGCGCGTTCGTGCAGGACGATATCAGACTGACCAGCTCTCTCTCGTTCATCCTAGGCTCCAAGTTCGAGCACAACCCCTATACCGGATTTGAATATCAACCTAGCGCGCAACTGGTGTGGAACCTCAATGATCGGCAAGCCTTTTGGGCGTCCGCCTCAAGAGCGATCCGGCAACCATCGCGGGCGGACTTCGATCTGGATGTTGATGTCGCTGTGATCCCGGCGGGCACTGCATTGGGGGTCGTGGAACTTTTGGGAAATCCTCACCGCAAGGCGGAGCGGCTGCACGATTTTGAATTGGGATATCGCGCGCAGGTCAGCAAACAACTGTCTTTGGATGTAGCCGCATTTTCGAGCTACTATTACGGGCTACAGACTCAAGAACCGCTTCAGCCATTTTATGAACCGGCCGGGTCTGCAGGGGCTGGAGCGCAAGTGCTAGTCGTTCCATTTCTCTTTGAAGACAAGGCGCACGCGCACAACTACGGCGCCGAGATCTCTGCCAGTTGGAGCGTGACCGGCCGCTGGCAGGTCAGCCCAGGTTATTCCTACCTGCAAATGCACGTAGCGGGCGGCCCAACCAGCCAGGATCCAAACGCAGGGGCAATCGCCTACGAATCGCCGAAGCATCAGTTTCAACTCCATTCTCTGTTAAATCTGACGCACCGCGTGGAGTGGGACACAGCGCTCTATCACGTCGGGCAACTCGTGGATGGCGGCAGCGGAGCAACCCCCAGCTATCTACGGGTCGACACCAGGCTGGGATGGCGGATTGGGGAATTTCTCGAGCTGAGCCTCGCCGGTCAGAACTTGCAGTCACCCGCTCATGCCGAATATCACGACGCCTTCGCGGTGTTGCACAGTCTCGTCCAGCGCAGCGTTATAGGAAAAATCACATTCCGGTTTTGAGAGCACGATAATGCGCACGATTTCTGGATTCAAATCCGCTTTGGTGATAGCCGCCTTGCTTATCACCACCAATGCGACGGCGCAGACCGTCGACGAATACCGTGTCAAAGCCGCATTTGTGTTTAATTTCGCCAAGTTCATCCAATGGCCTACGGAGGCATTCAAGACACCGAGTGATCCGCTCGTGATTTGTGTCGTGGGACAGGATCAGATGGCAGATTCGTTGCGCGAGACAGTGAATGGAAACGCCATCGATGGCCGGCCGGTCATCATCCGTCAGATTGCAATTGGCCAGGGGCCTTGTGACTGTCACATTCTATTTGTCGGGGCTTCCGCCATGAAAGGCTTTCGTTCTCACCCCAAGGAATTGACCGGCGTCTTGACCATCGGCGAGACACCTGGTTTCGCCGGGGATGGCGGGGCCATCAATTTGAAATTGGAGGACGGCCGGGTCCGTTTCGAAATCAACGTTGCAGAGGCCGAGAGACAGCAGCTCCACATCAGCTCCAAGCTGTTGAGCTTGGCTCAGGTTGTTAAGAAGTGAAGAGCGATGACTAGCAATTTTTCTTATCGCAACCTTCCGATCAAGTACAAGCTGCATCTGCTTACACTAATCACTGGGATCGCCGCCTTAATGTTCGCCTTCGGCACGGTCCTGGCGTATTATTACGTAGTCCGCGACTCGACTCGGAACGACTTGACCGTCCTGGCGGAGATCTTTGGTTCCAACAGCACCGCGGCGTTGACCTTCAACGATCCTAAGGCTGCCGAAGAATTGCTCTCCGGACTGGTGGCCAAGCGATCCATCTTGTGCGCCTATTTGTACGCGGCCGATGGTCAAGTATTCAGCGGATACCGCCGCGATGCAGAGACTGCCAAGCCGCCTCCTGCGCGCGCTGGCCGCGACGTAAGTTGGTTCGAAGATGGTCGCCTCAAGATATTTCAACGGATTCGGCTCCGCGGCCAGCCGGTCGGCGCCATCTATATGGAATCGGATCTGGGAGAATTCTATGCGCAGGTCAAACAATTTTCCGGCATTGTCATATTCATCCTGCTCTTCGCTGGGCTAATCGCATCCGCTCTATCATCCAAACTGCAGCGCAGCATCTCTAAGCCTATAGCCCATCTGGGTGAAACGGCGAAGCGAGTTACGACTAGAAGGGATTATGCCGCACGCGCCACCAAGCTCGCCGACGATGACCTCGGGCAACTTACCGACGCTTTCAATGGGATGCTGGAGGAGATCGGGCACCGCGATGCGGAGCTTCTAGGACACCAGGATCGGCTGGAGCATGATGTGGCGACTCGCACTGCGGACCTGGTCCAGGCTAATTCAGAGCTCGTGGAAGCCATCGATACGGCCGAGGCCGCTAGCCGCGCCAAGAGCGAGTTCCTGGCCAATATGAGCCATGAAATCCGCACTCCGATGAATGGAGTCCTAGGCATGACCGAACTGGTCCTGGATACCAACCTGTCGGCCGATCAGAAAGAGGCTTTGAACATTGTCAAGGACTCGGCGAATTCGCTGTTAACCATCATCAACGACATTCTGGACTTCTCCAAGATCGAGGCTGGGCATCTCGAACTGGATCCAATCTGCTTTAATGTCCGAGATTTGGTGGAGGAGACCGAACGAGCGCTGGCGCTACGGGCCCAACAAAAAGGCCTGGAGCTGCTGTGCGAGATCGGCCCGGATGTACCGGAATGCTTAGTAGGCGATCCGTTACGAATCCGGCAGATTCTTGTGAATCTGGCAGGCAACGCCATCAAGTTTACAGATGCCGGCGAGGTAGCGGTTGAGATTGCGATCGACGGTCGATCCGAGGATCACGCGGAGATGCATGTCCGGGTCCGTGATACCGGTATAGGCGTTCCAGAGGAAAAACAAAAGCTCATCTTTGACGCGTTTTCTCAAGCGGATGGTTCGACCACTCGAAAATACGGCGGCACCGGACTGGGGCTCACCATTTCAGCACGTCTGGTCGCGGCTATGCACGGCCGGATCTGGGTGGAAAGCGGATCGGGGCAGGGGAGTTGTTTCCATTTCACGGCGCGGCTTGGCCTAACCGGCGAGTCGGCACAAGAGCTGATGAGCGAGACCGCGCTGTCTGGCGTCCGCGTGTTGATTGTCGATGACAATGCCACGAACTGCCGAATACTGGCTAACCTGACGCGAATGTGGGGGATGATTGGAAGTACGGCCGCAAGCGGTCCGGAAGCGCTGCGCCAGATGCGCTACGCTTCGGAAGCCGGACATCCCTTCCGCCTTGTCCTTACTGACGTTCACATGCCCGAAATGGATGGATTTCAACTGGCCGAACACCTCGCGGGCCCGCCACATCTTGCTGATGCTGTAATCCTCATGTTGACCTCTGGCGAACGGGAGGGTGATTTGGACCGTTGTCGCGACATGGGTATTGCCACCTACCTCAACAAGCCAGTTCGGAGATCGGACCTGCTTAGAGCGCTGACCAAAGCCCTAACGGATCAGTCGTTGATGGAGCGGGTCAGCGAGCCTGTTTCTCTCGTGAGGCGTCCGTCTGAAAAAGTCCGGCACGAGTCCCCGGTGCGCATCCTTTTAGCTGAGGACAATGTCATCAACCAGCACGTCGCCCGCAGCATACTCCAAAAGGCGGGACATACCGTTATTGTCGCCGGCAATGGTCAAGAAGCGCTCTCAATTCTCCGGCGGCAGTCATTCGATTTGGTCCTGATGGACGTCCAGATGCCCGAGGTCGATGGATTCGAAGCGACCGCGGCCATTCGTGAAAATGAGCTGGGTACGGACCGGCGTCTGCCCATCATCGCCATGACCGCCCATGCCATGAAGGGTGACCGGGAACGATGCCTCGCGGCTGGCATGGACGGTTATATCTCGAAGCCAATCTCCGCCAGTGATCTCCTGGAGTTGGTGGACAAATATTCCGGCCGCGTTGCTTCGGTCGTGATGTAGTAAACGCCGCTCGGTGTGCTCCCCTGGTAAGGGGCCGAACTACATTGTCAGCGCTGCTTCTCGGGGCCCTTTTGCGGTGTAAATGCCGACGAAAGCCGCTGGGCCGTCGTGAGTTGGGACGCTTTGAGCTTCTTAGCGACCAGGTCGCGCTGTTCGGCGCATCGGGCATCTCCTTTGGCCGCGCAAAGGTTGAGCCACTTATAAGCCTGAATGTAGTCGCGCTTGACGCCCTTCCCGATGCCGTACATGGCGCCCAGGTCATATTGAGCCTTAGCGTAATCTTGCTCGGCGGCCTTGGTGAACCAGTCTGCAGCCTGGGCAAAATCCAGCGGCACGCCCTGACCGTCGTAATACATCAAGCCGAGGTTGAACTGGGCAGCGGCGACACCTTGATCCGCCAGCGGGCGCCATTCTTTAACAGCCGTGTTGTAATCACCTTTGTTGTAGGCGGCCAAGCCGCTGTTGAAATCCGCCGCCGTGGAAATGGCCACAAACGACGTAAGAGCAAGAAAACAGGATAGGCTTCGCATGGGCACCTCCTCCTATCCGTATTGAAGCATATCCAGAAGGCCTCGTTAGGGCCTACTTTTCGATCAATTTTCGAGCAGAAAACGCTCAGTTTCGTGCAGAAAAAGGTCGAGGCGATCATGATGGACCCAGTGTCCGGCTCCGGGAACCTTCACCAGGCGATGGTTCTTGATAAGGGACGCCCGGCCGTCGGTTTCCGGATCTTGCGCCCAGCTCTCCATCCCCCAAAACAGAAGTACCGGACAGGCAATCTCGCCGAGCACGGTGCGGAAGTCCTCGAGGTGATGACCATAGGGCGGAAAAATGCGCGCATAGTTGTCGAACTTCCAAATTAGCGAGCCATCCGAGTTCCAATTCGTCCCATGCAAGGTGAGATGGCGGGCCACTTCGTCGGAAAGGCGCGGATTGGCCTCTTTCATGCGCGCGACGGCCGATTCCAGGTTCGGATAACTGCGCGGCTCGCGACGCTCGGCCTGGCGGACATTGGCGATCCAGGAACGAAATCGTTCCGGCGCCGGTTTGTGGACGCGATGGGTAATCGGCAATCCGAGGCCCTCGATGGAGACGGTCCTACGCACGCGATCCGGATAAATGCCCGAATATAGCAGTGTAAGAATGCCGCCGAGGGAATGGCCGATCAGATAGATTGGAAAATCGGCGATGACATCCGCCAGCGCCGAGAGGTCGAGCACATGCTCGGCGATGCTATACAGCGCGCCGGGAGCCCAGGCGCTGTTGCCGTGCCCGCGTAGATCCATGGCATAGACGTGGAAATGTTCCCGCAGGGCGCGGGCTACCCAATCCCAATTGCGGGCGTGATCAAGCCCGCCATGGACCAGCAGCAGAGACGGCTTTCCATTTTGTCCCCAGTCCCAAAACTGCAGCTTCAGTCGATGGGAATAGTAGTAGTGGGAGACCGGTTCCAATCCACTTATTGTAGAGGTTTCTCGGCGTGCGGCTCTTCGAACTTCGCCTGCACTGCCTGGCGCCGCTCTTCGGCGTGATGACGGACATCGATGCCCTTCATCAGAAACAGAACGTCCTCGGCAATATTGGTGGCGTGATCGGCAATGCGCTCCAGGTTGTGGGCGATGAACATCAGATCCACGGCGCGTGGAATGGTGGTTCGCTCCTCCTGCATGAAGGCGACCAGTTCCTTATACACGGCGTCGCGAAGACGGTCCACTTCGTCGTCGGAAAGCAGGACATTGCGCGCCAGAACTTCATCGCGCTTTACCAGCGCATCCAGGCTGTTGCGGACCATGCCTTCCGCCAGGCTGGCCATGCGCGGGATATCGACCAAAGGCTTCACTGGCGCGTCGTGCATGAGCGACAGCGCGCGCTGGGTGATGTTGACGGCCAAGTCGCCCATGCGTTCCAGGTCGCCGTTCATCTTGATCACCGCGGTCAGGAAGCGCATGTCTCGCGCCATAGGCTGGTAAAGCGCCAGCAGGCGCGTGGCGAACTCGTCGATCTCGATGTCCTTCTGATTGATCAGGGCCTCTTTCCACAACACTTCCTTAGCCGCCTGCTCATCGCGCTGCGCCAGCGAGTCGATGCTTTGATGGATGGCGGATTCCACCAAGCCAGCCATTTCGAGCAGCTGCCTCTGCAACTCGTCAAGTTCTTCCCTGAAGTGGATCAATGCTCTCCTTTAACCGCTCCCAGTCTAACCGAATCGTCCGGTGATGTAATCCTCGGTCTCCTTGCGGGCCGGCGCCTTAAAAATGGTTTCGGTCTTATCGAATTCAATCAATCTCCCCAACAAGAAGAAACCCGTGGATTCCGCCACGCGCGCGGCCTGTTGCATGTTGTGCGTCACGATCACCTGCGTGCACTGATCCCTGAGACTAAAAAGTAAGTCTTCTACCTTGGCGGTGGCGATGGGATCGAGCGCCGAGCATGGCTCATCCAGCAGCAGGACCTCGGGATCAACCGCCAAGGCTCGCGCGATGCACAGCCGCTGCTGCTGCCCCCCAGACAGGCTGTAAGCCGATTGATGCAGCTTATCTTTTACTTCATCCCACAGGGCCGCGCGCCGCAAGCTATGTTCCACCACCTCGCTGATGGATTGCCGCCCGGCCAGTCCATTCACTCGAACGCCGAAGGCCACATTCTCGAAGATCGACTTGGGAAAAGGGTTCGATTTTTGGAAAACCATGCCGACGCGACGCCGCAACCCGGTAACATCCATCTCGTGTACATCCTGGCCATCCAGCAAAACCTGCCCTTCATGACGAGCGTTCTTGACGGTCTCGTTGATGCGATTCAAGGTTCGAAGAAACGTCGATTTGCCACAGCCCGACGGACCAATCAAAGCGGTGATGCGTTTCTCGGGGATCGCCAGGTTGATATCGTGAAGCGCCTGGAAATTGCCATAGAAGAAATTCAACTGGACGGTCTGCAGTTTGGGCTTCGATGTGCCCTCGCTCTTGCTGGATGACACTTTGACGGGCACG
>Ga0210406_10002310_pt1 | contig 21991 bp, 18 predicted proteins | sample IncBWC30MmetaG_FD_155454 | JGI IMG/M metagenome (GOLD analysis project Ga0210406, IMG submission 155454) | Forest soil microbial communities from Barre Woods Harvard Forest LTER site, Petersham, Massachusetts, United States - Inc-BW-C-30-M | ecosystem: Environmental > Terrestrial > Soil >...
TGCAGAAGGGCAGTCCGGTTGTTCCGATCGGTATGCTTGTCGCCGTCAAAGACCTCGCACCAGGCAGTTATCGTTTAATTTTCATGGCCATGGACGCGGCCGGAGGCAAAGCCCCATCCCGCTCCATAGACTTCGATCTCACCGACTAGCGATGCAACGTGGAGATGTGAAAAGAATGTGGCGCCGCTGGCCGCACCTCGTGCGGTGAAAGACCAAGGCAGCGTACGGAAGGTAACGGGACACTGCCTACGGTTCCGTTGCGCCTTTGTAGTCATCCCCCGGTTAGCCGGACTTACCAAGGGCACTTGATGGTGCCCTTCCTGCAGATCCATTTACTTCCGAGCAGGGGACAGCGGGAACCGTCACTAGCGTGCCCTTCAAATCTCTGATGTTTTTCAATTCTTGATCGGAATTTTCGATCCGAAACTTGCTCAACTTCGGGAGCAGCGCTGCGTCTAACTCTCAACGGAGCGTTTGAAAGCAGATCAAATAAGGAGGAATCTAGAAATGAATTGGCCTACACGAGCGCTATTTGCGGTCACTCTCCTTGCTGCCGTCGGAACGGGTCTTCACAGTCGGGCCCAAATGCAGAATCAGTCTCCCAGTTCTGCGCGTTCTCGTTCCGATGAGATGGTGGACAGGTGGAACGACATCGGGAACAAACTGATCGTCATGGCGCAGGACTTCCCCGAAGACAAGTACGATTTCAAAGTGCAGAAACAGGAGCGCACCTTTGCCCTGAATCTTCTCCATGCCGCCGCGCTGGATTTCGTCCTGATACGGAGGATTTCCGGATCAAACCTCGGGCCCGACTTTGGCCAGGGCGACAATCCTACGCGTGACGCTTTCAAGCGCAAGGCCGACATCGTCAAGTTTGTGCAGGAGGCCGTCGCCGCCGGGGCGAAAGTGATTCAACAGCAGGGCGACGCGGGCCTGGACAATACTACGAAGTTTTTCGGCAATCGGCTGGCCCACAACTCCTCCCTCTGGACGTTCGCCATCGAGCACAGCGGCGAGCACTATGGCCAGCTTGTGGTCTACTATCGCGCAAACAACCTGGTACCACCGGACTCGCGGCGCCAGTAGGCCCATAAAGGCTGAAATTCCTGGCGCTCGCATAGTTGGACCTGCCTGAGGAGGCAGGCTGCCGTGGTTTTTAAAATGCGGTTGAGCTTTTCTGGATAGGAGAGCGGTAGCATCATTCGAACGCTCTCCGGCCCTGTCCCTCTGTACAGCCCTTCTCGCTCCTGTTTTTTTCTACACCTGCACCACGTCTGTACTTTGTCGTCACAACTAATTCCCACTCCGAGGGTTATCCTATACAGGCACGGCAGGAACGTGACTTACTCCGTTCCGCCCCGATGACTCTGACCCGCAAGCGAAGACTCGCGGTTTTAGGAACGTTCATGGAACAGTCACCAAGCCACTCTCGATCACACCCGGCTCTTCGACCATCACATCTCCGCCCCTTCCTGTCTTCGCTGCTCGCTTCCGCACTGTTTTTTGCGCCTTGTCTTGACGCCACAAACTATGCCGCGTCTGTTGCAGCGTCCGCAAAAGACAAAAAGCAAAAACAAGTCGCGGTTCTCAAGGGCCTGCCCATTACCGACCTCAACGTGGACGAAGCCATTCTCCACGCGCTGAATCGTCTTGCTTACGGACCGCGGCCGGGCGATATCGAGCGCATTAAACAACTTGGTCTTTCCAAATGGATCGATCAGCAATTGAATCCAAATTCTATTGACGACAAAGCTGTCGAATCGCGGCTGGTGGCTTTGCCTACCCTCCGTCTCGCCGCCGCAAAACTCATTGAGGAATATCCGCAACCCAAACAAGCCGCCAAGCAAGTCGCGAGCGCCGCGCAGCCAGCAAAGTCACAAGAGCAAACAAAATCCGATAGGACGGCTGCGATTGTCGCTCGCGACTCACAAATTAATTCCGAGTCTGCCGCCAACGCTGACACCTCTTCGCCCATGAAGCAGGACGCCGCAAACATCACCACCCCCGGGGCCGTGCAACGCGGCGCGTTGAGCGTCGATCCCAACGCCGTCCCTCGTCCGATTGCGGATGACAGCAAGCGTCCGGCGCGCGTGGTCGAAGAATTGGCCATGGCCAAAATGACCCGCGCCATTTACAGCGATCGCCAGCTGCAACAAGTCATGGATGATTTTTGGTTCAATCACTTCAACGTCTTCGCAGGCAAAGGCGAAGACCGCTATTACCTCACATCTTACGAACGCGACGTCATCGCTCCCCATGCCCTGGGCAAGTTCAAGGACCTCGTGACCGACACCGCGAAGAGTCCGGCCATGCTTTTTTACCTCGACAATTTTGTGAGTGCTGATCCTCGCGCCGCCCAGCGTCTCGCGCAGGAACGCGCCGTGCGCCAGCAGGCACACAGCGGTATCCGTCGCTTCCCGCAAAATCCCCAGGGCCAAAACAAGAAAAAGCAAGTACGCGGTCTGAACGAAAATTATGGGCGCGAACTGATGGAACTGCATACGCTCGGCGTGGACGGCGGCTACACCCAGAAAGACGTAACCGAAGTAGCCCGCTCCTTTACCGGCTGGACCATCGAAAAACCACGTGAAAATCCGCAATTCAAATTTGACGAACGAATCCACGATCCCGATCCCAAAATCGTTCTCGGAAAAAAGATTCATGCCGGCGGCGTGAAAGACGGCGAGCAGGTCATAGACCTTCTCGTAAAAAATCCCAGCACTGCAAAATTTATTTCCACCAAGCTCGCGCGCCGCTTCGTTTCAGACGATCCGTCGCCGGCTCTGGTCGCTCGCATGGCGGAAACTTTCAAGAGTTCCGATGGCGACATTCGTGCCGTCCTGCACACCATGATTTACTCGCCGGAATTCTGGGCGCGTGACGCCTATCGCGCCAAAATCAAGACTCCCTTTGAGTTCGTCGCTTCCACTGTGCGCGCCTTGGGCACCGATGTGGACACTTCGATGCCCCTGGTCCAGTGGGTGGGCCGCATCGGCGAGCCGCTCTATCAATGCCAGCCACCGACCGGCTACTCCGATAAGGCGGAAGCCTGGGTCAATACCGGCGCGCTTTTGAACCGCCTGAATTTTTCGTTGGCCCTGGCAGGAAACAAAGTACGCGGTTCCCGCGCCGACATCACCGCGTTACTCGGAACCGACTCAGTCGGCGATTCCAAACAGATACTGGATCGGGCAGTGCAGCTGTTCCTGGGCGGCCAGGCCGCTTCCACCACAGTCGAAACGCTGCAAAAGAGACTCGACGACCCGCAGGTGGTACAGGCGAAGCTCGATGACCCGATAAGACAAGTTGATCGGGCCATGGTGACCGGCTTGGTGTTAGGCGCCCCAGAATTTCAACGAAGATGACCCAAAGGGGTGGTAGGGGCCTTGCCACAAAAACAGCACAGTTCCTGTTTGTAGATCTAAGTCCTTTAGATTCAGTGAGGAATATATGGGTCAGCACAACTTTACCATCGGTTTTACGGACAGCTGTTGCGAAGGAAAAAGACCGCTCACCTTTTCGCGGCGCTATTTCATGAAGCAGGGCGGAATCGCCATGGTCGGTCTCAGCACCATGCCAGCTTTTCTGCAGCGCGCCATCGCCGGCACTCCTGCCTCGGGAAAAAAGCAACTTGTCGTTTTATTTCAACGCGGTGCCGCCGACGGCCTGAACATCGTCGTCCCATTCGGCGAACAGAACTACTACCGAATGCGCCCTTCCATCGCGATTCCGGAGCCGCGTCGTGGAGGAAGCGACTGCGCCGTTGACCTCGATGGATTCTTTGGATTGCATCCCAGCCTCCGGTCACTCGCGCCGCTGTTTTACAAAAACGAATTGGCCATCGTTCACGCCGCGGGCTCGCCCGATCCCACTCGTTCGCATTTCGACGCGCAGGATTTTATGGAGTCTGGAACGCCGGGACTGAAAGCTACTGAAGACGGCTGGCTGAATCGCGCACTGGAAACAATTCCAGAAGAGAACGCTTCTCCGTTTCGCGCCGTCGCCATGGGCGCGAACCTTCCGCGGATGCTGCGCGGCACCGCGCCCGCCATCGCGCTTCCTGATGTGAAGCAGTTTAAAGTGATGGCGCAGAATTCCACACAGGGCCAGGTTGCGGAAGGCGGCTTTGAGGCCATGTACGCACAGACCGTCGATCACGCGTTGCGCGGCACCGGAACGGAAACGTTTGAAGCTATCGACATGCTGCGCAGGGCCGATCCGGGAAAATATCAGCCGGAAAATGGCGCGGACTACGGCAAGAGCCGCCTCGGGCAAAGCCTGCAGCAAATCGGCCAATTGCTGAAAGCGGACATCGGCACGGAAGTATTGTTCGTGGATTGCGGCGGCTGGGACAATCACGTCAACGAAGGCGGAGCGCAAGGCCAACTTTCGAATTTGCTAAAAGATTTGGGGCAGGGAATGGCCGCGTTTCGCCAGGATATGGGCGACGGCATGGAAAATATTGTGTTCGTCACCATGAGCGAGTTTGGCCGCACCGCAAAAGAAAACGGCAACCGCGGCACCGACCACGGACATGCCAATTGCATGTTCGTGATGGGCGGCGACGTGAAAGGCGGAAAAGTGTATGGCCGTTGGCCGGGCCTCGGCGAAGGCCAACTCAACGAAGGCCGCGATCTTGCACTGACAACGGATTTTCGCTCGGTGCTCGGCGAAATATTGCACAAACACAACGGCGTGAAAGATCTCGCTCCAGTATTTCCCGGTTTCGACAACCATCCGCGAAAATTTACCGGCCTGATCCGCGGCTAACTTTTTACAGATTGCGAATCCAGATATTGCGGTAGCGCACCGGATGATTGTGATCCTGCAGCGCGAGCGGCAATTTTCCGGACGTCGGGGTGTATGGTGGCCGTGCGTGATGGGCGGTCGGTCCGGTCAACTCGACGTTGTCCTGTACCAGCACTCCGTTATGCAGAACAGTCACGCGCGCAGGACGAGTGAGTTTTCCGCCAGCATCAAAGCGCGGACCGTGCCAGATGATGTCATAGGTTTGCCATTGCCCCGGGGGCCGCGACGCGTTCACGAGCGGCGGATATTGGCCGTAGACGGCTGCGGCCTGGCCGTCGGCGTAGGTCTTGCTTTGGTAGGAATCGAGCACCTGAATTTCGTATAGCCCCATCAGAAAAACGCCGCTGTTGCCGCGGTCCTGATCTTCGCCCTTCGGCGGATTTGGTTCGGCGAATTCCACGTGCAACTGGCAATCGCCGAAAGCGTCTTTACTGTGAAGTTCTCCGGTCTTGGGAACGACTTCAAAATATCCGTTTTCGACTTTCCATTTTGCCGCGCTGCCGTCCTTCTGCGCCCAGAGCGAAAGGTCCTTTCCGTCAAACAGAACGATCGCATCGGAAGGCGGGCGTCCCGGCGAGTCTTGCGTGCTTGACGTGCCTGGACTGATCGCGGTTGGCGTTGGCCGGTCGCGATCGTGGATTTGCCATTTAGGATCTACTTGAGCGCGGCAGATCGGCGCGGCAGAAAAAAACAAAACGGCGATCATGGACAAGCAGGTATGTTTCATTGCTACTCCTTCAGTCTCCGGAAGTAGATGTTAGCTTGAAATTCGAGCTGCCAACAAAAAATGCGGAGCTCCAGAAAAAGCGCCGGTCGGAAGACCGGCCACTAGGAAAAGATATGAGCGCGCGGCGGCAACGCCATCGCGCTCATCGCGAGAGGAATGGGTTAGTGCGCGGCGTCGGTGCGGATGCGCATGCTATAGAACGAGCGGTACACGAAAGTAAACGAGACCGCGAAAAAGGCGGCTGCGAGAATGTGCGTGAGAGTGCTGCCTTGCGTGGCGGTCAGTTGCACCGCTAACTCCACGGCCAACAGGCCGAAAAGAGTTGTGAACTTGATGACCGGATTGAGTGCGACAGAGGAAGTGTCCTTGAAAGGATCACCAACTGTGTCGCCAATAACCGTGGCATCGTGCAGCGGAGTGCCCTTTTGCTTGAGTTCGACTTCCACGATTTTTTTAGCGTTGTCCCATGCCCCGCCAGCGTTGGCCATGAAGATTGCCTGATACAAGCCGAAGATGGCGATAGAGATCAGGTAGCCGATAAAGAAAAACGGCTCGAGAAATGCGAACGCGAGCGTTGCGAAAAATACGGCGATGAAAATGTTGATCATGCCTTTTTGCGCGTACTTGGTGCAGATCTCGACCACTTTCTTGCTGTCGGCGACGGAAGCTTTTTCGACGCCTTCGAGTTTGATATTGGCTTTGATGAATTCCACCGCGCGATACGCCCCGGTGGTGACGGCTTGCGTGGAAGCGCCGGTAAACCAGTAAATCATCGCGCCGCCGGTGATAAGACCGAGCATGAACGGAGCGTGGAGCAGAGAAAGTTTGTCCACGTTGACGGTGAGGCCGTTGGTCAGAGCCATGATGATGGAAAAAATCATGGTGGTGGCCCCGACTACCGCGGTACCGATCAGCACCGGCTTCGCGGTGGCTTTGAAAGTGTTGCCGGCGCCGTCGTTGGCTTCCAGCATGTCTTTGGCTTTTTCGAAATTGACGTCGATGTTGAAATCTTTCTTAAGCTCGGACTTGATGTTTGGCACGTGTTCGATCAAGGAGAGTTCGTAGACCGATTGCGCGTTGTCGGTCACCGGGCCGTAGGAATCGACGGCGATCGTAACTGGGCCCATGCCGAGAAATCCGAATGCGACCAGACCAAACGCGAATACCGGCGCTGCGATCATCAAGTTGGCGAGCCCGTATCCAGTAATCAGGTAACCGGCGGACATCAGGATCACCATGGCCATACCGAGGTAGTAGGCGGAGAAATTTCCGGCCACGAAACCGGACAAAATTCCCAGCGATGCGCCGCCTTCCCGGGCGGAAGCGACGACTTCTTTCACGTGGCGAGATTCAGTCGAGGTGAAGGCTTTCACCAGCTCGGGAATGATCGCGCCAGCGAGGGTCCCACAGGAAATAATAGTCGCGAGTTTCCACCATTGCGTGGAGTCGCCGCCCATGGTTGGAATAATCAGCGAAGAAATCAGGTAGGTCAGCGCGATGGAAACGGCGCTGGTAATCCACACCAGCGAAGTGAGCGGCGCTTCGTAATTCATTTCGTCAGCGTTGCCATACTTTGCCTTGGCGATGATGCCGTTGAGGAAATAAGCGGCGGCGCTGGCGATGAGCATTACGATGCGCATCACGAAGATCCAGACCAGCAATTGCACTTGCACGTTCACGTCTTTTACAGCGAGGAGAATAAAAGTGATGAGCGCGACGCCGGTGACCCCATAGGTTTCGAATCCGTCGGCGCTGGGGCCGACCGAATCGCCAGCGTTGTCGCCGGTGCAATCGGCGATGACACCGGGGTTGCGCGCGTCGTCTTCTTTAATTTTGAAAACGATTTTCATCAAGTCGGAGCCGATATCGGCGATTTTGGTGAAGATGCCTCCGGCGATTCGAAGCGCGGCCGCGCCAAGCGATTCGCCGATGGCGAATCCAATGAAGCACGGCCCTGCGTAATCGCCGGGAATGAAAAGAAGAATAAACAACATCATCAGCAGCTCGACGCTGATGAGCATCATGCCGATGCTCATACCGGCTTCTAGCGGCGTGTGATAGATGGGATACGGTTTGCCGCGCAACCCAGCGAACGCGGTGCGGGAATTGGCGAAGGTGTTGACTCGAATGCCGAACCACGCGACGCCGTAACTGCCCGCGATACCGACAAGGCTGAAGAGCAAAATGATCGCCACGCGCAACGCTTCGAACTTAAGCAGCACGCCAAAGTAAAGAACGATGACCACGGCGATGAAAATTTCCAGAATCAGTAGGAATTTTCCCTGCGTGATGAGGTAGGTCTTGCAAGTTTCGTAGATCAGCTCGGAGATATCGCGCATGGAGCGATGGACGGGCATGTTTTTCAAGCGGGAAAATATCGTCAAACCGAAGAGCAGGCCAAAGATACAAATCAGAATGCCCCAGAGAAGCAGCTTGTGGCCGTCAATGGCGCCGCCAAGAAAGCGTACGGAGGAAAGGTCGGGCAACTTGAGATTGGCTTCGCCTCCCGCTTCGCTGGTCTGGCGGGCGATCAGGCCGTTGGTCACGAGCAGCGAAAGAATGCCGGTCACGCCAAATTTTGCGGATCGATTCAACACCTTAGAACTACAATTGGACCAGGCATTTTGTAGCCAGGTTCGCATGAACGCTTCCTCCAGGATAAAAGTCGCTGATGAAAAACCCGCAGGGGCCGGACAGCCTGCGTTGCTGCACACGAATCGCGAGCGAACATCTGCGTGTGTCCGCTTTTTTCGGGGAGCATCAGCGTAGCGGCGGGAATACTGTTTCAGTACGGCAAAGGCACTCTCCATGCAGATGCCAGGCGCGCTAGTGATGGCTCCTTTTCAGTCCAGGGTTTGCAAGTACAAACCCGGACCCCTGATCCTGAACGGAAAAGAAACCCGTGCCACGTCCGGGAACCCCTTCCCGGCACACCTGCAGTTTTGCCAAGTACAGCAAAAATTCAGGGCGTGGCGAAGGTCTGATTTATAACATTCCAGCGGTGGATTTTCAAATTGGGCCAGCCGCGCAGTGGCCGGTGTGATGCGATGAGCTCCTCGCGAGGGTTTTGCGAATCTCAAAAAGCTTTTTTCACTACAATCAGTCGGACAGGTTCTGCGCTTTCGCAATGAGGCAGAATGCCTCTCAAGAATGGACGCGTCCTCCAAGATAGAGTGGAATTTGAAAGAAGCCCGGCGGTTGCAGAGGCGGAAAAACTGGCTTCGGATCTCACGATTAAGACTCTTCAGTGCTCTTCCGCGGTAGAGGCAAAGACTTGGACCTCGGCTTAACGAAGAACTTTTTGTCCGGCGCCGGAGGTGAATTGCGAGTGTACGGATTCTACTCGTCGGCTTGTGACCTGTCTTCCTGAAGCGATTAAGCAATGTTCGGCGCGTTTCTGCGGACTCTTTGAGGAAGGCCGTAGGCATCGAGCATGTCTCGAGCATGGAAATCCGATAGGACGCTCCTCATTGTGGTGGCGATCTGGAACCGGCCTTTGTCCGTTTTTTGAGCGCGCCCGAAGGGCTGCTCTGGAAATTGCGGGCTGATGGACTGACCACATGGGCGAACCTTTGGTAACATGCCAAGCGACGCTCAACGGAGATCCATTACATGACGATCGGAACGTTTGCGGCTGCGGAGAAGAGTGTGGTTCCACTGCGGTATGACTGGCAGCGTAGCGAAGTGAAAGCAATTTATGGCACCGCTTTGCCGTCGCTTTTATATCGGGCGCAGACAGTGCACCGGCAGTTTCATCCACAAGACCGCGTACAAACCTGCCAGTTACTTTCCATCAAGACCGGAGGCTGCCCGGAAGATTGTGGATATTGTCCGCAGAGCGCGCATTACGATGCCGGAGTTGGGCGCGAGGGATTGCTCGAACCGGAGCATGTGATTTCTGTTGCTCGAGAAGCGGCTGGACGCGGGGTGACGCGATTCTGCATGGGAGCGGCGTGGCGGCAAGCGCCGGAGGGTCGGGAATTCCAGAAAGTTCTGGAAATGGTGCGAGGCGTTTCAGAATTGGGATTGGAAGTATGCTGTACGCTGGGGATGTTGACGGAACGGCAAGCGGAGGAATTGAAGGATGCTGGGCTGTCCGCGTATAATCACAATCTGGATACCTCTCCTGAATTTTACGGTTCGATAATCACTACGCGGGTTTACGAAGATCGCCTGAAGACTTTGGCGGCGGTGCGGAAAGCGGGCCTCACTGTTTGTTGTGGCGGAATTCTGGGCATGGGTGAGCGGGAAGAGGATCGCATCGGGCTGCTGTGGCAATTGGCGTCGCTCGAGCCGCACCCGGAGAGCGTGCCGATCAACATGCTGGTGAGGGTGGAAGGCACGCCGCTGGGGAAAATGCCGGCGCTCGATCCGCTGGAAATGGTGCGGGCGATTGCTACCGCGCGGATTCTGATGCCGGCTTCGCGAGTACGGCTTGCGGCGGGGCGCAAGCAACTTTCGCAGGAAGCGGTGACGTTGTGTTTTTTGGCGGGAGCGAACTCGATATTTGTGGGTGAGAAGCTCTTAACTACTCCGAATCCCGGACGTGACGAGGACGAAGAACTTTTGCAAACTTTGGGGATGAAGCAGTTGGAACCGCATGCCGTCTGAACCGGTAGATAAAATCGTACGAGGAATGGAAGCTGCGCTGGAGGATTTGCGCGAGCGCAGCCAGCTGCGGGAATTTGCGCAATTGCCGGGAGTTAATTTTTGTTCGAATGATTATCTTGGCCTTGCGGAAGATTCGCGGCTGAAACTTGCGGTGCTGGAAGCGGTTGAAAAAAGCGTGCGTATGGGAGGAACGGGGTCGAGGCTGCTGTCCGGGCATGATCCGGTCTGGAACGAATTGGAAGAAGAATTCGCTGCTTTTGCAGGTACCGAGGCTGCACTTTATTTTTCCAGCGGATATGCGGCCAATGTCGGACTGCTGGTGGCGTTGTTGGGGAAAGACGATGTGGTTTTTTCCGATACGCTGAATCATGCCAGCTTGATTGATGGAATTCGGTTGAGTCGAGCGCGCAAAGAAATTTATCCGCATCGGGATCTGAATTATCTGGAGCGCGCGCTGCGGCTGCACGAGGGCGAATCTTGCCGCAAGCTGATCGTAACGGAGTCGGTGTTCAGTATGGACGGCGACGTGGCCGATGTGCGAGCGATGAACAAACTGGCGGCGCGCCACGGCGCTGGCTTAGTTGTCGACGAAGCGCATGCAACGGCGGTGCAGGGGCCTGACGGCGCGGGAATGGTAGCGGAGGCACGGTTGACAGGCGAGGTTTTCGCGACCGTGCACACCTGCGGCAAAGCGCTTGCGAGCGCCGGAGCGTTTGTGTGCGGCTCGCGGGTACTGCGCGAATTTTTGATGAATCACGCAAGGACGCTTATTTTCAGCACGGCGATGCCAGCGTACATGGCCGGGCAGATTCGCGCGGCGCTGCGGCTGGCTAGAGAGGTGAAGAGCGATCGCCAACGGCTGTTGGACACGGCCGCGGTTCTGGCGCTGATGCTAGGCGTGGACGGCCGGGGAGGGCCCGGAAGGCACTCGCAGATTGTTCCGGTGGTGCTGGGGTCGAACGAAGACGCGATTTCCGCCGCGGGATTTTTGCAGGAGCAGGGGTTTGCAGTGCGGGCGATCCGTCCGCCGACGGTGCCGGTTGGGAGCGCTCGTTTACGGCTATCGTTGACCACGCGGATTACCAACGAACACGTAGCAGCAGTGATCGCCGCGTTGAAGGCGTGGCGAGCGTCGCGGACGTCAGTTGCGTTGGCGGGACACGCATGAGGCACCATTTTTTCGTGACCGGGACCGACACGGGCGTCGGCAAGACGACGCTGTCCGCGTTGCTGTGTGCCGCGCTGGACGCGATGTACTGGAAGCCGATTCAGACGGGAACCCTCGAAGGATCGGATCGCGCGACGGTGATGCGGCTTGCGGGAATCGGAACGGATCGCACGATCGACGAAGTGTACAAATTTGTGCCGCCGGTTTCGCCGGACCTGGCGGCACGCTGGGCGGGCGTGGAAATTGATCTGGCAAAGATCAATTTGCCAAATCATTTGTCAAATGACTGGCTGGTAGTGGAAGGCGCGGGCGGCGTGCTGGTGCCGATCAATCAGAAACAGTTTGTCTTGGATTTGATGGTGAAGCTGAAATTGCCGGTGATTCTTGCGGCACGCAGTACGGTAGGAACGATCAATCATACGCTTTTGACCTTGGCGGCTCTGCATGCGGCGGAATTGCCAGTGCACGGCGTGGTGTTGATCGGCGATCAGAATCGCGAAAATCGCGAAACGATTGAGCGGTTTGGACACGTTCGCGTGATCGGGGAAGTGCCGCGGCTGCCGAACCTGCATCGTACGGCGCTGATGCAGGTGTTTCTGAATCATTTCGACCGGGCGGCTTTCTCGCAGTGAGGACTGATGATCAGTGAATTGCGGGCAACGCATCGCGACGTTGCAGAATTGTTAGGATAATTCTTCGAATGCCCTCGCCTTTGCGGATCTGGCATCCGTTTACGAATTCGGTGCTTGATCCTGCGCCGATTGAAATCGAGCGCGCGGAAGGGGTTTGGTTGTACGCGAAAGACGGGCGAAGAATTCTCGATGCGGTTTCTTCGTGGTGGGTGAATCTTCACGGGCATGCTAATCCGCGGATCGCGGAAGCGATCGCGAAACAGGCGCGCAAGATGGAACACGTGATTCTTGCGGGGTTTACGCATGAGCCTGCGGAAGAATTGGCGTCGCGATTGCGGGAATGGGTTGCACCGGAACTGACGCACCTATTTTTTTCCGATGATGGATCGACCGCGGTCGAAGTGGCGCTGAAGCTAGCAGTGCAGCATTTCAGCAATACGGGGCGGACCGAGAAGCGCGAAATTGTCGCGCTGGAGCACGGCTATCACGGTGACACGGCAGGGGCGATGTCGGTCAGCGATGATTCGCCGTTTACGGATCCATTTCGCTCGATGCGTTATCCGGTGCATCGCGTGCATTCCGCATATTGTTACCGGTGTCCAGTGGGATTGCAGCGCGAATCCTGCCACATCGAGTGTGCCGGACAATTGGAAACGCTGCTTGAAGAGCGCGGCGACAAGATCGCGGCGGTGATTGTCGAGCCGCTGCTACAGGCCGCGGGCGGAATGATCGCGCACCCGGTGGAATTTTTGCAAAGAGTTCGCGAGGCGTGTTCGAAGCATGATGTCTTGTTGATCGCCGACGAGGTGCTGACGGGGTTTGGGCGCACCGGGAAAATGTTTGCGTGCGATCTGGCGGGCGTTGAACCGGATTTGATGTGTTTGTCGAAGGGAATTACCGGGGGATTTTTGCCGATGGGCGTGACGCTGTGCAGCGATCGCGTCGAGATGGCATTTCGAAGCGAGAACCGGCTGCACACTTTTTACCACGGACACTCGTATACCGGGAATGCGCTGGCTTGCGCGGCGGCGAACGCGAGTCTGCGGATTTTTGATGAGGAACCGGTGTTCGAACGGATTGCCGTGATGGCGGACATTCATTGTCAGCGTCTGGCAGCGCTGGGGAAGTTCCCTCAGGTTGGAGAAGTGCGGCAGATCGGAACCGTCGGCGCGATCGAATTGCGCACCGACGACGCTGGATACCTTTCGGCGATGCGGCCGAAACTGTATCAATTGTTTCTGGAACGCGGTGTACTACTGAGGCCGCTGGGCAATGTGGTTTATGTTTTGCCGCCTTATGTGATTGCTCCGGGAGAGTTGCACCATGTGTACGACGTGATTGCGGAGGCAATCGAAACGATTTTCTGAGCTGCGTAAAGCGTTTGCTACACTGATGCGATTGGCCGGGCGGAGAAAAAGTTTGGACGTCAAGTCGAGCGCGTGGACACAAAAGATTGCAGCATTTGCGGGAAGCCTTGGCGCCCCCGGGCTATTTCTGATCTCGTTTCTGGATTCGTCTTTTATCCCATTTCCCATCATCAATGACGGATTGCTTATTTCGTTTTCTATTCAGAATCACGCGCGCATGCCTCTTTACGCATTGTTGGCTTCGTTGGGTTCTGTCTTAGGTTGCGTTTTGCTTTACTTCATTGCCCGGAAAGGCGGAGAGGCGTACTTCCACCGGAAAGCGGGCGGGCGGGCGCGCGTGATCCGAAAATGGGTGGAAAGGAACGGCTTTGGCGGCATGTTGGCTGCTGCTCTCCTGCCGCCTCCTACACCATTTAAGTTTTTTGTGCTCGCGGCTGGGGTGTTCGAAATTCCGTTGTTCAGCTTTACGTCGGCGATCACGCTGGCTCGGCTGATTCGTTACTTCGGTGTCGGATTTCTAGCGGTAAGATACGGCGACAACGCAAAGCCTTTTATCTCTCAGCATTGGCTGGCAATTTCGATGGGATTTGTGATTTTTGCGATCGTAAGCTACGGGCTTTCGCGCTGGCTGCTGCGTGAACGGCCCACCGATTCCGCTGCGAACTAGGCCGTGCACAGGAGCGTGCGATTCGCTAGGGATGTCGCACGGCCTTTTGCCACCGCAGTTCTGACGAGACCAAACTCCCGTTTCTGTCGATGACGATGTCTGCGAAGATTGCGTGGTTTGATGTTTGCACGGCTTGGTTTTTCAGGTCGTTTATTTCCACGGAAAAGCCTTCGGTTTCTTGTTCGACGGTTGCTTTGGGAAAGCGCGCTGTTTTGAGAAATGTGACGGCGGCGGGCGAGGATTGCGCGGAAGTGAGGACCGGCGATGGTTCCGGTTTGCGCAATGTCGTGACGCCGGAGGCGTAGCTGACTTCACCGCCCATACTGCGCATTGTGGAAAGATGGAGAGCTGATGCAGTTTCAACGACGCTGTGCCAGAGGAATGGCGAAACGGAATCGGGGAACGCGGCGACGCGGCGTGGAATTTCTGCGCTCACGGTTCGAGCTTCGAGGGAAGCGGTGACATTTCCGTGCAATTGGGCGCGCATGGCAAAGTAAATCAGCGCGAAGGCCAGGCCGGCGATGGCGCCGTTGCGTCCGCGATGGCGTTTGGCGCGCGAACCAATTTCGTCGCTGACCAATCGGAATAGTTCGGGAAGAAGAATCGCAGCGGCGAGTACGACCATGAGCCAGGGATCGATGGCTGGGGAGATGTCGAGCGAAAAACGTCTGCCGGAAAATGGCCAGAAGGGCGCGATGGGATCAGCTTGAAAGACGTCCATCAGGATGTGGAGCGCAGCCGCGGCCGTAATAGCGGCCCATGAAAAACCGGTCCAGGACGCGCGCGCATTGCTGCGGAGCACCAACGAGAATAGGAATGCCGCCAGCGTCAGAACTAGAATGAACACGATTGAATGGGTCGCCGCGCGGTTCCAGCGCAAATAAGCTGAAGGGCCAAAGTTGGCGCTTAGAAAATCCAGGTCCGCAACAAGGCCGGCGCAGAGAATCACGATGATCGCTCGCCAGGAAGCCTTTGGAAAAAATCCGCGCTGCAATGCGAAAGAAGCGAGGCCGTGGGTAAGAGGGTCCACGGTAACTTATTTTGCAGCAGTGGCCGCGGTTCCTGGCCCGGGGACGAGCAAGCGCAACGCGCTCGGTACGATGCGGAATTCGACGGGCAGGCGAGCCAGCGGTTCGCCGTCCACTTGCGCGTAAATCGGTTTGTCGTCGATAGGTTCGCAGACCAGGCGATCAGACTTCCAGAAATAGACGCCTTCTTCCTTGCGCAAATCACCCATCCATAGAGTCGGCAAATAACTGAGATACTTCAGGCCGCTTTGCGTAGTGAGGCCGAGAAATTCGAATTGATCCTCGAAGAGATCGGCTTCAGTGGTGATTTTGAAGGGGCCGCCGTAATGTTTGGTGCGACCGACGATGACGAGCGAAACTTCGCGGGATTGGCCTTCGCCAGTCACGCGAAAATGATGAAATTTGTAGTTGAAGACTTCGCGCGCGCCTTGCCACCAGTAGGCGAGAATGCCGAAGCGCGCTTTGAGTTCGAGATCGACGGCGTATGTGATGCGGCCGTCGGGGCCAGCGCCGGCGACGCTTAGGAAGTAGCGGGCGCTTTCTGGTTGTTCGAGAGGAGTAGCGAGGCCAAGAGCGATTTCGCGCACTTTGCCGCTGGCAAGTTGTTCGGCGGCTTGCGGAATGTCCCAGGAGAGTTCGAGTTCCTTGGCGAGAACGTTTGCGGTGCCGGCGGGAAGTAAGGCCAGAGGTACGCGGTGCCCGTTTTGCGAGCCAGCCAGGCCATTGACGACTTCGTTGATGGTGCCGTCACCGCCACATGCAATGACGAGTTGGCGGCCATCGGTGGTGGCGCGCTTTGCGATTTCAGTGGCCTCGCCAGGCCCGGTGGTTTCCTGCAGGTCGGCGAGAATACCGCGGGATTCCAAGATGCGACGGGCTTCGTCGAGCTTGCTACGGCGCGCGCTGCCTCCGCCGCCGGCGTTCGGATTGTGAATCAGAAGAGCGTTATGGAGTTCGTTCATTGATCGGTAAGCGAGTCCTATCCGAAGCTTAACAGCCTTTTCGTATGGCATCATTCTATATGATACGGTTTGCAATTGGATGAACGTCACGCGGAGTCGCGATATGGCGAAGGCAGCCCCTGCATCGGTGAAAAAGGAAGTGGAAGAGCTGCGTGAAAAGCTGCGGCATCACGAGTACCGCTATCACGTCTTGGATGATCCGGAAATTTCGGATGCGGCCTACGATCGCCTGATGGAGAAACTGAAGGAGCTTGAGTCGGCGTATCCGGAAATGGTTACTTCCGATTCGCCGACGGCACGCGTTGGCGCGCCACCACGCGAAGGTTTCCAGACCGTGCGGCACACGCGGTTGATGCTGAGCCTGGATAATGCGTTCTCGTTTGATGCCTTGCGCGATTTTGATCGCCGGGTGCGAGAGGGAATTGGCCGAGAGTCCATCGAATACATTGCGGAGCATAAGTTCGACGGCCTGAGCATAGCGCTGTGGTATGAGGATGGAGTGCTGATGCGAGGAATCACGCGCGGCGATGGAACGACGGGCGAAGACGTGACGCCGAATGTACGGACGATACGGTCCATTCCGCTGCGCATTGAGAGAGGGTTGCTGAAGAAAGCGACGGTGCCTGCGTCGTTCGAAGTGCGCGGCGAAGTGATGATGACGCGAAAAGCGTTCGAAGCGCTGAATCGAAGCCAGGAACAGAATGGAGGAAAAGTGTTTGCGAACGCCCGCAATGCGGCCGCCGGCGCGGTGCGTATGCTCGATTCTTCGATCACGGCGCAGCGGCGATTGGATTTTTTTGCGTATTACCTGATAACGGAAGGCAAAGCCGCGTTCCCGAAACATTCGGAATCGTTGCTGGCGCTTAAGCAGCTGCGATTTCGCGCTTCGGATGATTGGAAATTGTGCGACGGGATCGAAGAAGTCATCGCTTATTGCCAAGCGTGGGATTCACGGCGGGAAAAGTTGCCTTATGCAATCGATGGCGTAGTGGTGAAGGTGAATTCTGTCGGGATTCAGAATGAATTGGGATTTACGTCGAAGTCGCCGCGGTGGGCGATTGCCTACAAATATCCGGCGCGACGGGAAACGACGGTCGTGAACGACATCATTGTGCAGGTGGGGAGGACGGGAACGCTGACGCCCGTGGCAGTGCTGGAACCGGTGCAGATCGACGGAGTCACAGTAAGCCGTTCGACGCTGCACAACATGGACGAGGTGGAGCGATTAGGCGTGCAGATCGGCGACACGGTTTTGGTCGAGCGGGCGGGCGAAGTGATTCCGCACGTGCTGAAAGTGGTAAAGGAGAGTAAGAATCGCAGGCCCTTTCGCATACCGAAGGAATGCCCGGTCTGCCACAGCAAGGTTCACAAAGTGGAAGGGGAGGTGGCGTATCGCTGCCTGAATACGGCATGTCCCGCGAAGCGAAGGGAGTCGCTGATTCACTTCGCCAGCCGTCATGCCATGAATATCGATGGCCTGGGGGAAAAGATTGTCGATCAGCTGGTGGAGAAAGAGATCGTGAAGGATATCGCGGGCTTGTATGCGTTGAAGCTTGACGAGTTGAGCGAGCTCGAGCGTATGGGCGAAAAATCCGCGCAGAATTTGTTGGACGAAATCGAAGCCAGCAAGAAAAATAGCTTGCCGCGACTGATTTATGCGCTGGGGATTCCGTTCGTTGGAGAACGGACGGCGCAATTGCTTGCGAATCGCTTTTCGTCGGTGGAAGAGCTGGCGTCGGCAAAGGAAGAAGAACTTTTCGAAGTAGAAGAAGTTGGCCCGAAGGTGGCGTCGGGAATATTGGAGTTTTTTTCGGAGCCGACGAATCGACAGCTGATCAAGAAGCTGGAGAAGGCAGGAGTCCGGCCTACCGCTGAAAAGCGCATGGTGAAGAGTAACAAGCTGGCGGGGAAGTCGTTTGTGTTTACTGGCGGCCTTGCGAATCGTACGCGCGAGGAGGCTGGGGAAATTGTGCAGCAGCATGGCGGGAAGGTTGTAAATTCGGTGAGCAAAAAGACGGACTACGTTGTGGTGGGGACTGATCCTGGATCGAAGTACGACAAGGCGAGAGAGCTGGCGGTGCCGATATTGTCGGAAGCCGAGTTCGAAAAGCTGGTCGCCGGAAAATGACTAGCTACTATGGGTATTCCTCTTGACCATTCGCCTGGCCACCGACGATGACAAGGACTCCATCTGGGTGATCCTAGAGCCGATGATTCGGCGCGGTGATAGTTACACCCTTCCGCGTGACATGACCAAAGGCCAGGCGCTGGAGTTTTGGTTCGCCCCGGGAAACGAAACGTTTGTGTGGCAGGACAGCACCGCCATCCTGGGAACCTACTTTCTGCGCGCCAATCAGCGCGGCGGCGGGTCGCACGTCGCCAATTGTGGCTACGTTACGGCGGCTGGTGCCGAAGGCCGGGGAATTGCCCGCGCCATGTGTCTGCATTCGTTGCAGCGCGCTAGGGAGCGCGGCTTTCGCGCCATGCAATTTAATTTTGTGGCCAGCAGCAACGAGCGTGCGGCCAAACTCTGGGGGGATCTTGGCTTCGAAGTGGTCGGCCGGTTGCCCGGCGCGTTTGATCATCCAGAATACGGATTCGTCGACGCGCTGGTGATGTATAAGCAGCTCGCTTGACCAGATAAAGAGAGTATCCTTGGCCTTAGGCTGGCGTGCAGGCATTGAATCTCGGTGAAGGGGTGGACAAATACGACCATGCCGAGCGAAAGAACCAGTAGCCCGATGCCGAGAGCTTTCCAAAAAGGACCCGCGGAAAATAGCCGGGCTCGATGGGGATTTAGGCGGTTGCCGTTTCCTTGAACCCATGGTCGAGGAGAACAAGTAGATAGTGCTCGCCTTTTCTGAGTACCGCAACCGCTTCGTACCTGGTGCAGCCGAAGAGGGGTTCTCGTTCCGTATGCGAGCGTGAGCGCTTCGCAAAAATCCTGTGCTTCACGGAAATTCATGGGCGCATTGTGGGGCGCGCTCATAAGCGCAACAAGCGCGAAATTCTGCCTCATGTCGCGATATAATGGACTTGGCGGGTGGGCTGGATGATCGCTGGCCCTGAGGAATCGGGGCGGGAGGAAAGTCCGGACACCGCTCTGCGTCAGCAGAGAAATGCTTCGAGCGCGAGCTCGAAGCGAATGGGCAACGCGCCTGGTAACGCCAGGGGAGCGGTAGCGCAGATGTTCTTGTGCTACGGCTTACGGAAAGTGCCACAGAAAATAAACCGCCGCGAAAGGTAGCTGCTGTGACGGGCGGCAGGGAAACCTGCTCATCGTCGTTCAAAAGCGCTTTTAGCTGGTAAGGGTGAAACGGTGGGGTAAGAGCCCACCGCTCGTCTGGCAACAGGCGAGGCACGGAAAACCCCGCGTGGTGCAAGGCCAAATAGGAGGGGAGAGCCGGCCCGGCTCGCCGAGCAAAGCAAACGAAAGTTTGCGGCGCTCCCTCGCAAGCGGAACCCCCTGCGTTAGGCAGGCGGGCCGTTGACGAGAGCAACCCTCGGGTAGGCTGCTGGAGCCGGGGCGCAAGCCACGGCCTAGAGGAATGATCGTCAGGGTTCGCTTTGCGCACTCTACAGAATCCGGCTTACAGGCTCATCCGCCATAACTATATGAAAGGCAAGTATTTAGATTTTTCCGCCAGTGAAATGCGACAAAACTGTGACAGTTTGCGAACTGAAGTGATTTTGCTTTCGTATTAAATCGGGCTGTTGTCTCGTAGCGTAAGCCGCTTAACTTCTTGTCCTACCCCTAACAGCAGTCCAACGCACCAGGAACCGACAACCGTAATCCGATAAGCCGACTACATGTCCACTACAGCCCGATTGCCGGACCCAAATTCTGTCTCGCTTAGTAGATTTTCAGGCCTTGTGGAAAGAGGGTATCGGGCAGAATTTCTTGAACATCTATGCTTTCTTCCGCCGCTATCAATTGACGCAGAAGCAGAAGAACCTCCCGTTCAGATGAGACACCATACTCAGATGCAATTCCCCCGTAATTACGGGCAAGCGTCAGTTTCACAAGGTCGCCGAAGCTCTCGCAGTTACGAGGGAAATTCCTAGCAAGGGGAGCCAGAAGTTTAAGTAGGAAGGCCCAAGCGAAGAATCCACCCAAAACCGTAAGGAGGCCCGCAGCGGAACCAGCGAACGAGACTAGTCGTGTCCATCCCAGCGTGAACACCGAAATAACAATCACAAGTGACAAAAGTATCAGCCACAAGGGCCCTCTCAGGTCCGGCAGAACCAACTTCAAGTGCTCCTGCATTTGCCGCCATTGTCTCTTGCGGCCCTTCAAAGGCATGAGTTCGCGGAGGAGCGTTTCCGGAGTAATGGTTGCCCGCGAAATGTCGAATAAGCGGATGAATGTTCGGCGCAATCGGTAGAAAATTACAGTGCTAAGGCACTTTTCCGATAAAGGGTGCTCCAGCTTGCTGAAAATGCACTCGGCGAGTTCTCCGATGGTCTTCGCCTCAACAAACTCGTTCTCGGTGAACTTCACTCCAAAGGAAGCCTCAATCACGCATAGTAAGGCACACGTGTCCTCACCAAGCAGCTTAAGTCGTTGGGTCTTGTCGGCTTCGATGAGGACCATTATTGAGCCATAAAAACTCAGCTTGTATTTCGAGATTATAGCCCGAAATCGTACAAATGAAATTGGTGGCCTTGGCACATCTCCGGTAAGCCGACGCAATATAAAAGGGCGCCCCTTTTGGAGTAGGGTTTTGAGTGTTCGGCTCAACCCTTCCAGAAAGGACACCCTTTATGAGTAGCACTAAATATATCGGTATGGACGTGCACAAGGAAAGCATCTCGATCGCGGTGATGAATGCTGCCGGGAAGATCGTGATGGAATGCGTCATCGAGACGAAAGCCAACATGATTCTGCAGTGTATCGACGGGCTGCGCGGGGATTTGCACGTCACGTTTGAAGAAGGAACCTCGGCCGCCTGGCTATACGACCTTCTGAAACCGCACGTGACGGAATTGATTGTCTGCGATCCGCGAAAAAACAAGTCTATGAGGGAAGGCAACCAGAACGACAAGATCGATGCTCGCCGGTTTGCCGAGCTGCTACGTGTCGATCATCTCACTCCGGTGTATCACGGCGAACATGGCCTACGAACGCTGAAGGAGTTGGTGCGCAGTTATCTGACCATCACCAAAGATCTGGCCCGAGTGAAGTCACGGGTAAAAGCCATTTATCGCAGTTGGGCCATCCCTTGTACCGGCAAGCAGGTGTATGCCCGGTGTCATCGTGGCGAGTGGCTCGGGAAGATCAACGAGCCAGGAGTGCGCCGGCGGGCAGAATTTTATTATCAACAACTCGATGCGCTGCGCGTGTTGCGTCAGGAAGCACGGCGGGATCTACTCGCGGAGAGCAAGAAACAGAAGGCTTGGAAACGGCTCTGTGAAATTCCCTCGATTGGCCCGATCCGGTCGGCGGTGTTGCTGGGCATCCTACAGACACCGCATCGTTTTCGCAGCAAGCGGCCGCTCTGGAATTACGGAGGTTTAGCGATCGAGACGCACAGCAGCGCCGATCACCGCCGTGTCGACGGGCAACTGCGACGATCCAGGAAGAACGTTTTGGTTCGGGGCCTCAACCGCAACTGCAATCACGATTTGAGAACCATGCTGGTGCATGGGGCGCACTACATCCTGGGACCCTTTGGAGCAGACAGTGATCTACGGCGTTGGGGGCTAAAGCTTGCGGGGCGAGGAGGGAAAAATGCGAAGAAGCGAGCCGTTGTTGCGGTGGCGAGAAAGCTGGCGGTCCTGCTGCATCGGTTGTGGGTGGGTGGAGAAGTGTACGAACCGCTGCGCAATAGCCAGAAGGCAATGCGCGTCGCGGCCTAGAGTGAAGAATCCCTCACAAAACCGGGGATGCTAAGGGTCGACGGAGTTGGCGATCGTCGTTCCTAGGCCATGCTGGTTCGAAATTTTTCTGTGAAAAGTAGAAAAGGCAGGAACAAAGAAGAAGGAACAAAGAAAAAAGGAGATGTTATCCCAACAGCCGA
>Ga0210406_10002311_pt1 | contig 21990 bp, 18 predicted proteins | sample IncBWC30MmetaG_FD_155454 | JGI IMG/M metagenome (GOLD analysis project Ga0210406, IMG submission 155454) | Forest soil microbial communities from Barre Woods Harvard Forest LTER site, Petersham, Massachusetts, United States - Inc-BW-C-30-M | ecosystem: Environmental > Terrestrial > Soil >...
AGGTGGATCTTTCGGTCGTTTGGAATCTCGATTTCTGGGGAAAATATCGCCGACAAACAGAAGGCGCGCGCGCCAGCGTACTCGCATCGCAGTGGGGCCGGAGGGCCGTTCTCACCTCGGTGATCTCGAGCGTGGCGAGCGCCTATTTTACGCTTCGAGAGCTCGATTTAGAGCTGGATGTGTCGAAAATGACGCTGGCCGCGCGACAGGATTCGTTGCATCTCACCAGCGTGCTCGCCAAGAACGGCTCGGCATCGGGGCTCGATGTACGGCAATCGGAGCAATTGGTGTACACAGCAGCGGAGACCATTCCCGATCTCGAGCGTCAGATTGTGCAGCAGGAGAACTCCCTCAGCATTCTGCTCGGACGCAATCCCGGTCCCATTCCGCGGGGCCGCAAGCTCACCGAGCAGCCGAATCCGCCGGCGATACCGGTCGGCCTGCCCTCGGAACTGCTGGAGCGCCGCCCCGACATCCAGGAAGCGGAACAGAATCTGGTGGCGGCGAATGCCCAGATTGGCGTCGCCAAGGCCGCGCTTTTCCCCAGTATCTCGCTCACGGGTACGGCCGGATACGAAAGCTTCGCGCTAAACAACCTGTTCAGCCACGCTCAGAGAGCGTGGAACGGCGCCGCATCGCTGACCCAACCTGTGTTTGCGGGGGGAGCCCTGCGCTCGCAAAAACGCCTCGCCGAAGCGCAGAAAGAAGAAATGCTTCTCACCTATCAGCAAACGATCATGAACGCTTTCCAGCAGGTTTCCAATTCCCTCACGGCGTATCAGAAGGACCGCGAGTTCCGCGAGCAGCAGGAGCTATTGACGGCGGCGGCAGAAGATGCCGACCGTCTCTCGAAAATACTTTACCAGCATGGCGGTACGAGCTACCTTCAAGTGCTCACCAGTGAGAACAATGACTTTTCGGCGGAACTCAATCTTGCGCAAGCCCAACTCACTGAGCGGCTCGCGCTGGTTCAGCTCTACAACGCTCTCGGCGGGGGCTGGCAGTGAGTGAACACGGTATTCACCGTCAAGTCTTTATTTTACTGAGCGCAAGATTCGTTGCGTCCAGATCAAAGTACCTGGGATCGAAGTGCCCCCCAACCCACGCTAGAAACTGATCATGATCCTCATGATCTGGATCGGCCAGTGCCTCGAGAAACTCGGCATAGCCGTGAGCACTGCCGACATCCTCCGGCGGGCAGCAGTTCGCGCCGTCGCTACAGTGAACCAGGCACGGGGCGACGCCGATATGCGCGAGCCGATCCTCGACCACCACGATGTGGTGCCAGTCGTCGCCGAAGTCGTAAACATAGTCGAAGCAGCGCGCGTCCAGCCCGAGAGCCTTGACGAGTACCGTGTGTTCCTCATCGACGCGGTCGAGTTCATCGGCAGAGTCCGGATTCAAGTCGCCATACCGCATGCCGCCGATGACGAACTCATGCAGGTGACTGTTGGTCCACCCAAGCGCGGTTTGAAAGACCCTATGTAGTTGCGGCAGTAGGATGGTCTCGCGCACGGTGACGCGGCGCCAGACAGAAGGTGCGACACCGAGCAGTTCGATCCGCAGCTGCCAGGACCATGCCTGCTCGCGGGCCGGCGCGGCGCGCTTGGCCATTACGCGTAATCCGCCTTCACGCCACGCGCTGTTCCATTGCCTGGTAATCTCGCGTTGTGGGCCCGGTATAGAGTTGGCGCGGACGGCCGATTCTCATGTGCGGGTCGGAGACCATTTCCTGCCAATGGGCAACCCAGCCGGCGGTGCGCGCAATCGCAAACATGACCGTGAACATGGAACGTGGAATTCCGAGGGCGCTGTAGATGATGCCCGAATAGAAATCGACGTTCGGATACAACTTACGCGACACAAAGTAGTCGTCCTTGAGAGCGATTTCCTCGAGCTTAAGCGCAAGCTCGAACAGCGGGTCATTGTCCTTACCGATGTTCCTAAGCACGCGGTAACACATGCTGCGGATGATCTTGGCGCGTGGGTCGACATTTTTGTAGACGCGGTGACCGAAACCCATCAAACGCACGGTGTCCGATTTATCCTTGACGCGCGCCAGAAACTTGCCGATGCTTGCCGCCGACCCAATATCGCTGAGCATATCGAGCACCGCCTCGTTTGCTCCGCCGTGCGCGGGACCCCATAGCGCAGAAACCCCGGCGGAAATCGCCGCATACGGATTTACCCCGGTGCTTCCGGCGAGGCGCACCGTCGACGTGCTGGCATTTTGCTCGTGGTCGGCGTGGAGGATGAACAACAGATCCAGCGCTTCCACGGCCACCGGATCGATCGAGTAGGGTTCGCAGGGAACTGCAAAAAACATGTTCAGTATATTCGCGCAATAAGACAGGTCGTTACGCGGATAGACGAAAGGCTGACCGAGCGAATGTTTGTAGGCCGCAGCGGCGATGGTCGGCAGTTTGGCGATGATGCGATGCGCGAAGATCTCGCGGTGGCGAGGATCATGGATATCGGTCGTGTCGTAATAAAAGGCGGCCATCGAGGCGACCACCGCAGAAACCATCGCCATGGGATGCGCGTCGTGATGGAAACCCTGAAAGAAGCGGAGCAATCGTTCGTTGACCATTGTGTGCCGTGTGATTGAATCGCGAAATGCCCTGTGCTGCGCTTTCGTGGGCAATGTGCCGTTTATCAGCAGATCGGCAACTTCCAGATGGCTGGAGTGCTCAGCCAGTTGCTCAACCGGATAGCCTCGATACAAGAGCACTCCCGCATTGCCGTCGATATAGGTGATTTTGCTCTCGGTGCTGGCCGTGGACATGAAGCCGGGGTCATACGTGAACACACCCAAATCTCTGGTGAGATGCGAAATATCGAGCACGTCGGGCCCAAGGGTTCCGGACATGATATTCAGTTCAGCGGCTCTACTGGTGGCGGGATTCTTGAGTTCGTATTTCGCGGCGGCGCTGACTGACATGGGGCCTCCAAGAGCCTGAATGAATGTACGGCCTAGGCTAGAGGGTCGGCATCTCACTTAGAAGCCTCTATCTTTCGATGGAAGACATCGTCAGCGGCGATACATCCCATCGAGAAATATAGGCTACAAAGGTCGAGCACCCGGCGCTACTCTCTGGTGATGCAAAATCCATCCACACCGACGCCGACTGCTTGTCTTCACGATTTCGCGACGAACCCAAGCATCAGCGACTTGAGCCTCGTGCGCTGCGCCCAATCCGGGGAAAGCCGGGCATTCGACCGGTTGGTGCTCAAGTACCGGGCCCGGGTAGTGGAGCTTGCGATGCGCTATACGCGCAATTCCGCCGATGCGGAAGATGCCACCCAGGAAACGTTTCTCAAGGCGTACCGAGGACTTCGGCATTTTCGCTGCGAGAGTGCGTTTTATACCTGGCTCTACCGCATCGCCAGCAATTGCGCCAGAAATCTGTTGAAAGCACGCCGTCGCGATTTACTCCACAAGACCATCGACTTCACGGATTACAACAATGCTGTCCGCCATCCAACGCGCCTGCGGGAATTGGCAACGCCCGAAGAACTGGCGCTCACTGCCGACACCCGGGGTATGGTGAATGCCGCTCTCGATGGTCTGTCCGAAGAACATCGCACTGCAATCACATTGCGCGAAATCGATGGGTTGAGTTATCGGCAGATAGCCTCAGCGATGGCCGTTCCGATCGGCACCGTGCGCTCACGCGTCTTCCGGGCGCGCGACCTCATCGATTGTAAGTTACGCCGCGTTCACGATGGCGGTCTGGGTCGCCATACGCAACGGTCGCCTTCAATTGCATCCGTCGGATGACGGCAGCGACCCGTCGCGGCGCGCCCAACGCCGACCAACCACAACGACGCGAGGTGATGAGGCGACATTCCGACTCGGCGCCGTCCGCGACCACGCGCGAGAAATCGACAGAAGGCAGGCGAGCATAGAGCTGCGCCAACGCATCGGCTCGCACGTCCGGGTTTTCGCCGTGCGCCAGCGACATTTCCATCTGGTTCACCAGATTCGGCATGCAGGCACGCAGCACATTCACCAACACGACGGCTCGCGCGGCCACAATGGAACTGTCCCACAAGGCGCCTCGCGCCACGAGCGCACTCGCCGACGCTTTATCGGACGCGTTAACGACGCTATGCACGCTGCGCGTGCCGTCCTCGAACCACCGGCCAGCCCGGATATAAGCCAACTCGGTATCCGGCTCGTCAGGGGGAATTCCGACGAGAACCACCTTGTTTCGGGTCTGCGCCGTGGGTGTGGCGACGTCGAGCAGCGTGCTCGCCAGAGCCGGTTCGTCGTGCACGTAATGATGCGCCGGCAGGGCGACGATTCGCGCCCATGGATCACGCTTGAGCATCGTGAGGTATGCCAGCAGTATTTCTACGGCTGACCCTCGATGGCACGGCTGCACAAGGACATTGCCGGAAGGCAGTCCTTCAAGAGAATCACTCAAGTAGCCTTTCTGCGTACGATCGACCAGCACGCAAATGCGCTCGCGCGGGGCGAGTACGCGTGCGCGTGCCAGCGCCATCTTCAACAGCGAGCGCCGTTCCAGCAGTGCGCCGAATCCGTTGTCCGGGCTATCGTCATCGCCGTTAGGCGCCGCTGCCCGCGGGGCTGAGCCGCCCGCGAGCACCAATACCCAGGTACGCTCACGCGTGCTCATATGCGTCTTCGGCGAGTCCGTCTGTGTCTTCGGCGAGCCGGTCGCAACGCGGCGGCACTTTCCGGCCAGGTTGCCAGGAGCAGGGACAGGATCTTCAGACCGACAACCCGCGCGACCCGCGCGATAAACGAACGAATGCCGATACTTAGCGGTGTGGTTCGATGGCTGAGCACGGATGGATACCGCATGTTGAAAGGCTAATGCCGCAGCCCCCATCTCGGTAGCTCATATCTTTCGATAGTATCTATCGGATATACGGATACGAATTCGAGCGGTAACGACATATCGTGATGGTCGCCGAGAGAAAAGTACCTGTTAAGACAACACGGGAGGCGCGTCGAATAAATTTCGACGCGCCCATTCACGGTCAGAGGCGAAATTCGGCGCGCTTCTCTTCGGCCATAGCCCTCTCCACTGCTTCGATTTCATTTTGGACCCGCGCAAGCTCATCGCCCTTGAGCTGACCGATTGCAGGACTCTGAATCTCCTGGACGAGGGCGCGGCGCCGGCCGACGAGTTTGTCACGCAGCACTGATAATTTTTGGCTTTCAGTCATGGGCATCTCCTAAAGTAGCTCCGCGCCATCAGACTAGTACCGGCCACACCGCTTCGGAAGACGATATTTCTCGATGGCTTCTATCATAAAGAGCGATACTTGCTTCCGGAGTACAACCTCTCGGCTGACCTAAACTCGTTCGAGTTTCACCACTGCGGACCAGGGTGTCCGTCCAGGTTTCCGCGGGTCGGCCTCAGGCAAGAATCCGAACAACTTCATGGTCCACGGCAAGCGTCGAAATCGCGCGGCGGCGCGCAATACCGATTGAACATACGTTACGCGCCAACCCAATTCCTCGAAGAATGCAACGCCATTTGGCGGCCCGAATTTCAGCGGTGCGTTCTCTAACTTGGGCCCCATGCTCTTTTTCATCATTGCAAGCAATGCAGGCGAGGTGATGTCCAGCATCCACCAACGGATGGCCACGCTTTCCCGGAGGTCTATCGTCAGCGACCGCACTTGTGCCTCGTCAAGATATAGCAGCAGACCCTCCGTGAGGACGAGCGCATGGGTCGACGACCCGACCGCTTCCTGCAGCATTGCTGCACGAGCACTGGAATCGGCCAAATCAATTTTGAACCTCCGCAGCTGACAACGCGGCTGAGCATCCTTCAGGAGCCGCTCCTTCTCGTCGATGAGTGCCGGTAGATCTGCTTCGGTCCAACGTATTGATGACGGAAGTGCCAGCCGATAGGGTCGGGTGTCAAAACCGGCCGCCAGATTCACCACACAATCGCAGCCTTGTTCGATCGTGGCGAGCACCAGGTCATCCATGAGCTTGGTGCGGGCAATCATTGGCCAACCGTTGCGCGCTTGCCGCGGCACGAGGGCAGCGATCGCGTGACCGCGCTCGCCGGCCAGCAATTCCGCATACGGATCGTGGAACAAGGCGTCCTGACGTGCGGATTCCCATGCGCGATAGACGGCAACCCAGCGCGCGGTGTCGGAAACATTGTAAATTGGAGATGCGCTCATGGCTGCCTCCAGATTCAAGTCATTGATTCGATATAGGTGCTATGACACCCTGTGCATAAGCGGGAACTCCTGCCCACCGATGCCAAGTCCGAGCGCCAAGACTACAATAACTGGTCCGCAGGGAGGGAATGCCATGTCGTTTTCGCTGTACGCCGCTACCGTTCCTACTATCGGCAGATCCTCGAATAAGCAGAGGAGGGAGAGATGTTGAAGGCCGTTGTCGGTACGTCCTGGAAATGTGTGTTGTCCGGGATGGTGTTTCTCGCAGCCGCGAACACCGCCGATACGGCGCCGCAGTACGGCGCTTGGGGATTTGACTTGAGTGCGATGGACTTGAGCGTCAAGCCGGGTGATGACTTCAATCGCTACGCGTCCGGTGCGTGGCTCGCGCGAACGACAATTCCCGCCGACAAAGCCCTCTTCACGCTGCGAATGACCATGACCGATGCGATCGAGTCGCGACTACATGAGCTGATGGAATCCGCCCCGGCCAGCGCACAGGTGGGGACGCTGGATGCAAAGGCCGGGGCATTCTACAAAGCGTTCATGGATGAGAGTCGAGTGCAGGCCTTGGGGAAAGACGCGATCGCCGCCGAGATCAAAGCCATTACCGATTCGCCCGATCACAACGCCGTTGGCTACCTGATGGGCAAGAGCGCAACAGACTTTTATGGCTCCGTATTCACCGTTACCGAGGATGCGGACCTCAAAAATATCGATCGTTACGCCATTTACCTGGGGCAGGGAGGGTTGGGCTTACCGGACCGCGACTACTATCTTAAGCCGGACTTCGCGTCCCAAAAGGCTGCCTATCAGGCGTACGTCGTCCAAATGTTGTCGCTTCTCGGTTGGAAGGACTCGCAGGCGAGCGCCGCCGCCGTGGTTAAATTCGAAACCCACATCGCCGAGGTGAGCTGGACCAAGGTTGAGCAACGGGATCTGGACAAAACTTATAATCCGAAGTCCAGAGCCGGCCTTAAATCCTTGACGCCCGCGTTTCCTTGGGACGCCTTTTTGAAAGGCGCCGATTTAAAAGCGGTGACTCGCGTCATCGCTTCCGAGGAATCGGCGTTTCCAAAAATCGCGGCTGTCTTTGAGTCCACTCCCTTGCCCGTCTTGAAGGCCTGGCAGGCCTTTACCGTCGCCGACAATGCCGCCTTCTATCTCTCTGCGCCGTTCGCGACTGCGCGCTTTCAATTCCGCAATCACACTTTGTTGGGACAGCCCGCCGAGGCGGTCCGTTGGAAACGCGCACTGCGCGCGGTGGGTGGCGGTGACTGTACGGGTGATGATCGCGTGGACTGCTTCGGCAATATGGGATTCGCCGTCGGTCAGATTTACACCGCGCACTATTTTTCGCCTGAAGCCAAAGCAAAAATTGAAGCCCTGGTGGCAAACGTGAAAGCGGCCATGCGAGCCCGCTTGGAACGCTTGGATTGGATGACCCCGGCAACCAAACAGGAAGCGTTAGCCAAGCTCGATACCTATCAGATCAAGGTCGGCTATCCCGACAAGCCTCGTAACTTTGCCGGCCTGGAAATACAGCCGGATGATCTCATCGGAAACGTACGCCGGGCGGCGGTCTGGGATTGGCACTATTACGTGAATCGTCTCAAAAACCCGGTGGACCGCTCGGACTGGACGATGACTCCGCAAACCAACGATGCCTACAACGGATCATTGCGCGACATCGTGTTTCCCGCGGGGATCCTGCAGCCGCCCATGTTCGACCCCGCAGCGGATCCGGCCATCAACTATGGTGCGATCGGCGCGGTGATCGGTCACGAGCTGTCTCACGGGTTTGACGACGAGGGTCGAAAGCTGGACGCCAAAGGCGAACTTCGCGATTGGTGGACACCGCTGGACGCAACCCAGTTCACCAACCGCGCGAAAAAACTAGCCACGCAGTATTCCTCTTACGAACCCGTTCCACGTGCCCATATCAACGGGGAGCTGACTCTGGGTGAGAACATCGCTGACCTTGGCGGCCTCAACGTCGCGCTGGAAGCGTATCACCGCTCCTTGAGCGGCCAACCGGCTCAGCCGATAGACGGTTTCACCGGCGATCAGCGGGTTTTCTTAGGATGGGCGCAAGCCTGGCGCGGCAAGGCCCGCGAAGATTACATCCGCAAGCAAGTGGTGAGTGACCCCCACTCGCCGCGCGCGTTTCGCGCCATCGGCCCGACCCGCAATATCGATGAGTGGTACACGGCCTTCGGAGTCAAACCGGGTGACGTCTATTACGTCGATCCTGACCAGCGAGTGCGCATTTGGTAACGGGGAAGGATGCCGTGCGCAACGTGATCGTACCAAACGTATTCCCAGGCTGCGCGCTTCGCGGACCAGGAAAGCTCTGACCAACTGACAACACCGCTATCCCGCCTTCTCCACCCCACTCCTCACATACCGCGACAACTCCAGGCGGCAGCCCCATGTGAGGGGCTAGAGCATCCATCAACAGATTAGATGGCATCCATCGGAATATATAGGCTTCCGCGTTAAGTCTGATCCGCTTAAGTTACGCGAGAGTCTCCGCGCGTGAGGCGCGTGCGGTTCTACCGCCGCAATGATTGACAAATGCAGGAGCTAAAAACAATGAATGTAGTCTATTCGACCACCGTATCTTCCGTCGGAGGCCGCGACGGTACGATCCGCAGCGATGATGGGACGCTCGATCTGAAGGTCGCGATGCCGCATAGCTTGGGCGGAGTGGGCGGCGCTACGAACCCGGAGCAGCTGTTTGCGGGTGGTTACGCAGCATGTTTCGCCAACGCAGTCATACAGGCGAAGCGCAACAAAACTCGTGAAGTGGTTGACCAAGATGTCGAGGTCATTGCGGAAGTCGACCTTGAAGCGAATGCCGACGGCAGTTTCGGATTGGCGCTGTCGCTCATCGTCATGATTGCGGGTGTCAGTCAAAAGACAGCCGAGCAAATTGTGAGTTCCGCTCACGCGATGTGCCCGTATTCCAACGCGGTTCGTGGAAATATCAACGTCGCAATTTCCGTTATCACTCGGTGACGGGCCACCGAATCCCATATGCTTGACGGCGTTTCACTGGACCAAATACGCACTTTCATTGCAGCCGCGGACGAGGGCAGTTTCTCTGCGGCCGGCCGTCGCCTGCATCGCGCCCAGTCGGTTGTGAGCCAGACCCTGGCCAATCTCGAAGGCCAACTCGGCGTGAAGCTGTTCGATCGGCGCGGACATCTTCCGGTGCTGACGGATCAAGGCCGCGCGCTTCTTGCCGATGCACGCGCGGTGGCGGGTCATGTAGACCTCCTCAAGGCGCGGGCGAAAAGTTTGGCTGGAGGCCTTGAACCTGAACTCAGTGTGGCCGTTGACGTCATGTTCCCGGACGCGACTTTCACCGGTGCTGTGGCCGCATTCCAGAAGCAATTCCCCGCGACGCTGCTCAGATTCGACATCGAGTCCAGTGCTGTGATCGAACCGGTGCTCGCGGGGCGCTGCGCCATCGGCGTTGTGGGCTCATGGGCGCAAGCGCCACCGCAACTCACCCACGAACCGATACTGACGATTGCTTTTCACACGGTTGTGGCCGCACAGCACCCGCTGGCAGCTCGGCGCGGTCAGATTCCACTGTCAATCCTCGCCGAACACATTCAGCTCACGCACATCGATCCTTCCGATCGCTCCGGCGGCTTTGAACCTCGTCTCAAGATCCCGAGAGTCTGGCGCCTTTCCCACCTCGGGGCCAAGCATGCGTTCCTGCGTGCGGGCTTTGGGTTTGGCGGTATGCCACTGCATGTTATCGAGGCGGATCTTGCGAGCGGCAGGCTCATTGAGATCACGACCGAAGATGCGCCCGCGGGAGGACGCTTGATAGAAATGTGGGCCGTTTATAGGACCGACAGTCCGCCCGGGCCGGCGGGGCGTTGGTTCATCGACCGCTTGAGGAACGAACATTCGTCGCCGCTCAAACCGTCGACATCCCTATCGCAGCTGCCTTCCGTCGCCAAGGCCGTGCGTCGGCGGCTATCCAGCCGTCCGCCGGCATCGAAGCGACGTCGTTGACGGCAGCCGCTCCTGGATCAGGCGACAACCCACGAATCAAATGCATCCTATCGCCCCATGTGATGGATCTCATCGAAAGATATAGGCTACCGAGCTAAAGGCTGCGGGACTAGCATCCTTCCCATGAGGAGCCTATTCGAATCGACGGTAGCGCAAATGAATACGGTACTTCAGCGCATGGGTGCCAATGTCGTTCTTGAAATGTTGTCGTGGCCCGGAGGCTACTTCATGGCTGCTTCGGTCTGGCTTTACAAAGGAGCTGCGATTCTCGCTCGACGTGTCATCGAACAACGCGGTCGACAGCGTTCGCATGTATGTGAGTGCTACCAGCTTGTGCAACTGCGTAAGGATCGGCGATGAGTCATCTTCTCGTAGGGGCGCTGACTGTCGGTCCTGGAGCAATAGTGCTTTTCGGACTCCGGACGATCTACAGGGGATTGATTTGCGAGGGCAGCATCGATGCGCCATCCATGCCCGATGCGAAAGCCGCGCAAGAAGATAGGATCGATCAACCGGTCTCTGCGGGATGATCATTTGCCAAGGTTCTGTTGAGTTGCCACGGCGACGCGAGTGCTGTGCATGAACACGATTTTCCACACGCCTGCCTGCTTCTGGAGGAAGGCCGATTCCAGCCAATCCTGACTCACGGTGCCGGCGGCGTCACCGACGCTGCCCTTATTGACGTAAGCAACCCATGCCGTCTTGCCGCTAATGTGGACGTCGGGTTCGGTCACGTTCCATTCGTAACGCTTGCCCGCGAGGTGTTGGGCCTTGATAAAGCCGGGAGTTCTTGTTGCAACTCTGACGATGCAAGCGCGCAAACGTTCGATCTACCGCACCAAGGAGGCGCTTTCGAAGCGGACCGCGCGGCAACAGACTGAATGCAATCCGCTCCAATATTTCCAACAGTTCCCCAATTATCCGTTCGCGGAGCACCGGGGGTCTCTGCGACCAGTGACTCACGGCGTGGCCTCTGATGTGTTCATCTGGCGGGCGCTGCGGTTCACGCAGATTGTCTTCACTCCGATCCAGCGCGGTGCGCTTACGATGCGTGGATCCAAGATCATTCCTATGCTGAGCTTCAAACCTGCAGCTCTGAGTAGTTGACTTACGGCGGCGAGTATTTGCCGTCGCAACCCGTGATGTGCCAGCAGCAGCCGAAAACGCCCGATGGTGTTTACATCGGGAACCGGTTCGCGACCCAGATCGATACCCACGAATTCGCGCATTGCCACCGAGTCGTATAAAGCTTGTTCGGCTGCGGCGTCAGGCAGACTAAACCAATGCTGCAGGCAGTAAATGCGCAGCATTTGCTCGAGCCTCACGGTCGACAGTCTCGTCGAGCCCTTTCGACAGCGCGGTTCGATCATGGCACACAGCGTCGCCCATGGCACGACTTGGTGCATTTGTGCCAGGAATTGGGCGCGATGAGTCGACGTGCGATGCCTCTCGAAGCCCATCGGTGCCGCCCGTGTCATCTGTTTCATATGCAACCTCCAATCATGTCCAACCGTTACGCTTAGGCCATTCTCGCGCGAGCGCACTCAATGTCCCGACGACACCAGCCGTGCGATTCTCACCAGCACGAGTCCGGCCGCGATGAGCAGGTAAGCGCGCAACACGCCCATCCAAACGCGTTTGATGGGAGTCAGGCTGCCGCTTGGCAGCTGGTCGAGCGGGGGCATCCGCCAGATGCTGCGCAGTGACCGGTCGATTGGCTCCTGCACCGCAATGCCCTGCCGACGCTTCATAACGGCCGCGACGAGCGCGACCACGAGTGCGATGACGCTACTGAAGATAAGGAACGCTAATATTTGCTCTCCCGTGATTGCGGGGTAGAGCACCGACGCGGTAAGAACGATCGACAGCATCACCATGATGGCGATGACGGCTCCGGTGAATAAATTGATCCACCGACCGTTGACCCAAGGGCCGAGCACGGCCTTGTCATTACACAGCAGCAGCAGGAAAACCGTAGCGCTGGGGAGCAGCACTCCGGCCAGCGCCTGAACGGCGTTGGTCAGAAGACCCAGGGGCAGACCCGGCGTGAGAATCAGTACCGCGGCCCCCACCAGCAGCCCGCAATACACGGCATAAAATGCCTTGGCCTCTCTCGGCTTGCGATGCAGGGAGTGATTGAACTTGAGCACGTCGGCGATTGCATAGGCGGTGCTGAGTGAGATTGCCGACGCGCCAATGATGCTGTAGTTGATCAATGCAAGCGCGAATATCACAGCAGGTACTCTCCCAAAGTACTTTTCCATGCCGGTGGCGATCCCGCCGGTGTCGGTAAAGTTCCCGAACTCAGGATGGTGAGCGAACGTCGCCGCGGCGGCGGCCATCAGCGCGATGCCCCCGCCGATCACGATCACGATCCCCAGGGCAAGATCGGTGCGAGCGTACTTGATGAAACGCGGAGTGACGCGCTTGTCGATGATGTAGCTCTGCTGGAAGAAGAGCTGCCAGGGAGCAACGGTCGTGCCGATGATACCGATGATCAGCAGCATCACGTCGGCCAGACGCCCGCGCGGTACGTCCGGCATCTGCGGGACCAGCAGGCCAACCCCTAGCTCACCGGCAGTCGGGTGCACCATGACGAACAGCGGAATGAGCAACAGGCTGAACAGGACGAGGCACATGGCGAAACGCTCAAAGCGCCGGAAATTGCCGGTGCTGGCGGCGGCTATGACGATCCCCACCGCAATGAGCACGCCGCCGATTTTGGGCAATCCAAGGTATTCGAGACCCAGATTGATGCCGATGAATTCGGAGATGATGGTCAAGGCATTGAGCAGGAAAAGGTCGATGACGCTGAAAGCGCCCCAGAACTTGCCGAAACGCTCGAGGATCAGCCGCGCGTGGCCGACGCCGGTCACCGCGCCCAGGCGTATCACCATTTCCTGGTTGACGTACAGCACCGGGATCAGCAGCACCAGCGTCCACAGGAGCGTGTTGCCGTAGTTTTGCCCGGCTTGGCTGTAGGTGCTGAACGCGCCGGCATCATTGTCACCGGCCATGACTATGAGACCGGGGCCGAGAATGGCAAGGAGAGTCCTCAGACGCGCCAACCAGCCGCGGCGCGGAGCGGTGTCACCGTGATCGATCGTACCGAGCGCTCCGCGGATGTCGCCGACATGCGCGGTATCGAGATGTGCGCTCCCGTCCGACGATGGTTGCGCGAGGAGCAGGGGGTCCCGGACGGTTGCTTCTTCGATGCTGGTGTTCATCACTGTATTCCTGGAAAGTGTGCATTGAATGGATGATTGCCGTTGAAGCGACATCATTTAGAACTCGACATGAACTCGTCCGCTCACCATGTGTACCGGCCCATGCCGGTCGGCGTTGTAGCCCGGATTGACGATGCGCTGGTAATCAGCGGTCAGGTGAACGCCGTGAACGCCGCGATATACGAGCGCGCTGTAGTAAACCTCGTAGTCTTGCTCGCGCGTGTAGTTGAGTTGACCGTCGCCGAGGAACCCGCCGAGGCCGCCCGCCGCGAGGTAGGCGCGGTGCTGTGGGCTCAGTCCATTCAACGAAAACGCCGCCCCCACCGTGTCTTCGCGACGCTGCCAGAGGGATCCCTTGATCGACACGCCCGCCGACATGGAGTTGTCGATTTCGGTGAAGGCATACTGCTCGACTTTGCAGTCACACCACATACCCCGGGCCCAGAGAGCCACGGAGGGGGAGAGTGACTGCTCGACGCTCGCGCCGTAGCCGGTCTTCGCCTCCAATGAGCGCGTGGTCGTAATATCGGGAACGGTGCCTGCGGCGGCGGCCTGTGCGACCGACAGCGCGTAATTGCCGGCGTTGGCGAGATTGCGGTAGACCAATATCCGAACGGCGCCTGGCTGGCCGTGGATCATGTGGTCGTGTTCGATCTCCACTTGATCGCCGTGGCGACGGAACAAGTTGTAATACAGCGACCGTCCGTTGGCAATGATAGGCTCCATGCCCCGCCCGGCGCGAAATGCCCAGTCATCCCAGTACAACTCCGCAATCGCGCCGATATCGTAGCCGCGGGCGTCGGCGGCGTAGTCGTATGCGCCATAGGTGATCAGTGCCCAATTCATGAACTGGGTCCGCGGATCGTTTGCGTAGCTGCTCTTTTCGAAAAAATCGGTCAGGGGAAACTTGCCGACCGAGAAGACGAGTCGCCGGCTGTCGTAGTGGGTGGTGAGTTGATTGAAGCCTGCGGGAACTTCACGCGACTCACCCCCGAAGTCAAAGGACTGGCGAACGAAGGCCCGCGCGATGTAAGCCCGAACCTCCACACCGCTGGCCTTCTGCAGTTCGCCATTGTCGATCCCCGCCAGCCCGTTCAGATGGGAGAGCGGGTTTGCTTGGAATGCTTCGGGGTCGACATAGAACTCAGCCCCCTCCCACAGACGGGTACCGAGATAACCCGTGAATGACAACGTGTAGGATGATTCCGGGTGTGTGACCAGGCTTTGCGGTCCAGTGTACGCAGCATCGAAGCCGAACTTGCGAGTCCATGCATAGGTCATCTGTGCCCTCGCAACGAATCGACTCTCATCATCCGTCAACCACCCGAAGCGACTGCCTTGCTCGGCGTCGCCTCGAGTGTCGGACCCTCGAGTGTCGGACGACGGGTTGGTTGCCGCAGGCACCGGCAAGCCACCGCGATCAGATGCCGTGCGCTCATCGACCGCATGCTCATCGCGCGAAACTCCCGGTGCCGCAGTGAGATCCGAAGGGTTTGAGGCCGCGACCACTGAGTAGCAGCCGCCCGCAATGAGCAGCGCAGCGACAAGGGTCAGTGCAGGCGCAGGAGTCGGCCGCACCATCACAGAAAACAACCGACCATGACCAATAGAAGAAAACCGACCACGACCGCCGTCCACAAGAACAACGCAGCCTCGGCGACGGCTGCTCGTACGCGTGCAGCAATCTCCACGACATCGGTCATTAGATGCGGCGTCGCGCGCGTCTTGGAAGTTGGTGGTGCGCGCCTCGGTAGGGCACCTGATTCAAAGAAATGAAAGCTCGAAAACGCAACCATGATTGCTTCTCCTCAAAACTCAAGCGTTGTTGCTCAAGCTGGGGAGCGAGGGCTGCGGGATTTAGGCGATTAGCGCCAAACTCCTGTCACTGACTCTCTCCCGAGCCTGAGGATCGGGCCGATCGATGGGCGCCACTGCGGCATGCAGAGCGACTCCGTCGATGGTCGGGTACTAGGTTGGGGGTCCATAGGGTCTGCAAACTCTCCGTCTGTGTGAAAACATCACCATAGTAGGGCGCCGTCCCAACCGAGTGACTGAAGATTGCCTGAAGGTTTCTTAAGGCAGGGTTGGCGCTATGGAGCGTTGGCGCTCACAGCCATTTCCCGAAGCGCTGGATGTAGAAGCGCTTCATAAATTGCGTCAGTGTGCAGTAAATGACGAGAATCGCTGCGACCCAGGGGAAATACGCCGCGGGCAAAGCCTGCAGACGAAGCGCAGGAGCAAGCGGTGAAAACGGCAACCAAACCCCGCATGCCATGATCAACAGCGTCAACAGCACCACGGGCGCGACCGCCGTACTCTGGATGAACGGAATCTTTTCCGTGCGGATCGTGTGGACGATCAAAGTTTGCGTCAACAAGCCTTCGACAAACCAGCCGGACTGGAACAGCGACTGGGTGGCGATTGTGTCGGCACCGAAGCCGTACCACAGAATCGCGAACGTCGCGACGTCGAAGAGCGAACTGATGGGACCGATATATAACGTGAAACTCGCGATGCTGCGGGCGTCCCACTGACGGGGCCGCTTCACGAACTCCTCGTCCATGCGATCCCAGGGAATGGCGATCTGCGACAGGTCATAGAGTAGATTCTGAACCAGCAACTGAATCGCCAACATGGGCAGGAAGGGCAATACCGCACTGGCGATGATCACGCTCAAAACATTGCCGAAATTTGAGCTCGCGGTCGCCTTGAGGTACTTGACGATGTTGCCGAAAGTGCGGCGGCCTTCGACGACTCCCCGCTCGAGCACCAAGAGGCTTTTTTCGAGCAGGATGATGTCCGCGGCCTCTTTCGCGATGTCGACGCCGGAATCCACGGAAATGCCCACATCAGATTCGCGCAAAGCCGTTGCATCGTTGATGCCGTCGCCCATGAAGCCGACAATATGTTTGCGTGCCTTGAGTGCTGTCACAATGCGGGCTTTCTGGTTCGGCGATAGTTTTGCGAACACAGTGGTTTGCTCGGCAAGTTCTCCAAGCGCTTCGTCGGACAGCCGATCGATCTGCGCGCCTGTCGCTACCTGCCGCGCCTCGAGCCCCACATCGCGGCAGATCTTGCAGGCGACCGTCGCATTGTCTCCGGTCAGAATCTTCACGACGACCCCGTGCTCGCGCAGCAGTCGCAGCGCCTCCGGTGCGCTCGGCTTCGGCGGATCGAGAAAGGTCACGAAGCCGGAGAGAACGAGGTCCACCTCGTCATGAGAGTTGAACGGCTTCGGTCCCGATCCGATTGCCTTGTAGCCGACGGCAATGACGCGCATGCCATCCTCATTGAGCTCGTCACGCAATCGCTTCAGCTGCTCGCGCAATTGCTGGGTGAGGGGAACCACGCGCCCTTCATCTTCTACCTGCGAACAGATCTGCAGCATTTCCTCGACGGCACCCTTGCAAATCAGAAGATTCACACCGCTGGTCTGCTGCAGCACGATCGACATTCGGCGTCTGGTAAAATCAAATGGAATCTCATCGATTTTCTTGAACGATTTCTCGAGATCACGGAAACCATCGCCGATACCTCGCTCCACCACTGCAAGGTCGAGCAGGTTCTTCAACCCGGTCTGAAACAGACTGTTGAGGTAGGCATGTTCCAGAACGCGCCGGCTGTTCTGGCCATGCAGGTCCATGTACTGCATCAGGACGACGTGATCCTGCGTGAGGGTTCCCGTCTTGTCGGTGCACAAGATATCCATGGCACCGAGGTTCTGTATGGCGTTGAGCTGCTTGACGATGCATTTCTGGCGCGACATCGTCAGCGCGCCCCGCGCCAGATTAGCGTTCACGATCATGGGCAGCATTTCGGGCGTGAGACCGACAGCCACAGCCACGGCGAAAAAGAACGCATCGGTCCACTGACCCTTCGACAGGCCGTTGATGAAGAAAACTATCGGCACCATCACCATCATGAAACGGATCAGCAGCCAACTCACACGGTTCACGCCGCGGTCGAAGGCCGTATGCGTTCGCTGATCGATCAGTTTAGAGGCCATGGCGCCGAAGTAGGTGTGCTGACCGGTGGCCAGCACGACCGCCTTGCCAGTTCCGCTGATGACGCTGCTGCCCATAAAAAGCAGAGGGGGGTGGTCAAGCAGGCTCATTTCGGCTGATGAGCCGTCACTGTCGGTGTCACCCCAGGCGCCGGCGCTCTTTTCAACAGGCATGGCCTCACCGGTTAGCGCCGACTGAGTCACGAATAGATCTCGCGACTCCACCAGCCGCAGGTCCCCGGGGACCATATCGCCTGCGGACAGAAGTACGATGTCCCCCGGGACGAGTTGCTCCAGAAGAATATCGGATGCAGCGTAATTGAGAGAACTCGGCCGGCGCTCAGCGATGACATCATTGTCCGCGCGCAGGACGGTGACTTTGTTGCGCACGAGCTTTCGCAAAGATTCGGACTGGATGAGCGACTTTCGTTCCTGCCAGAAACGCAAGCCCGTGCTCATGAGGACCATCACGGTCATGATGACGGACGCCTCGAGATCGTGAGTCAGCAGCGAAACCACCCCGAGCAGCACCAACACACCATTGAAGGGATTGTTGGCGGCATGCCAGAGAAGCTTCGGCCGGTTCGGCACACGTCGGCTCACCGTCTCGTTCGGACCAAAATGCTCCAGCCGCCGCCGTGCCTCGCCCCATGCCAAGCCATGAGGATCACTTTGCAGCCGGCCGAACACTTCCCGCAGGCTTGCGTGGGCTCCTTCGTGAGGGTCGGCAAATAATGCGGACTGCGGCTCGAACCGCTCATCGTCAACAGCCTGAGCGCCGGCCTGCTGCGCGGTTACCGCAGGCTGTCCGGCATTGGCGCCGCCGCCGGCAAGCGGCAGGCGCAATCGAAAGATGCTCCCACGCCCGGCTTCGCTCACGATCTCCACTGAGCCGTTCATCCGCGCTGCCGCCCACTTCACGATGGCAAGCCCTAGTCCACTGCCGCCCTGGGGCCGCGAGCGCGCCCTGTCCACCCGATAGAACCGCTCGAATATTCTGGCATGGTGCTGTCGCGCGATGCCCGGTCCCTCGTCGGCAACTTCGAGGATCGCCTGCGCGCCGCTCGCTGCCGCGCGCAGCCGGATGGGCTTGCCCGGTGGGCCGTAGCGTATTGCGTTCTGTACCAGATTCATCAGCGCGAGATGCAGGAGCTGAGAATCCATTACGGCGAACACATCCTGTACTTCTTCCACGTCAAAGGACTGCCCCTTCTCCTCAGCGACGACGCTCAGCAGGTCGGTCACCTGGGTCACCACGTCGCGAACCGGAGCGGCGCCCAGGTGTACGGGCGCAATGTCGTCATCCGCCTGCGCAAGTAACAGCAGCCGGTCGATGAGTTGGTTCAGCCGCGCGGCTTCCTCCAACATGCTGCCGACAGCGTCGCGCAGCCCCGGGGTATCGCCCTGGTGTAGTCCTACCTCTCCGACCGCTCGAATCGCCGTGAGCGGCGTGCGCAATTCGTGCGATGCATCGGCCGTGAACCGCCTCAGCTCGGCGAATGAATCTTCGAGTCGCCCGAGCATTTCGTTGAAGACGCTGGTCAATTGGCCAAGTTCGTCTCGAGCGTTGATGACCGGTAGCCGCTCGCTCAAAGATCGCGCGGACAGCCGTCGGGCCCGCTCTGCCAAGACCTTCAGCGGCGCCAGGGCCCTTCCGGCCACAAAGTACCCTGCCGCCGCGAACACGCCGGCAGCACCGGGAAGGAAAACGAACAGCACCACCAGAACGGCGGCCCGAGAGGCCGGCAGCCATACACCGCTGATAAGCGCAGCCATCAGACCCGCGACGAGCACTGCGACGCCGACACCTGCGTACCAGGCAGCCAGACGAACGCGCAATGAGCGCTGCCGCCAGGTGGTATTCACGCGCGAGTCTCTGCTCGCAATACGAAGCCTACGCCGCGGACAGTTTGAATGAGCGTTGTCGCCCGGCCACCGTCAATCTTCCGTCGCAGGTGCGCAATGTGCACGTCGATGACATTGTCGAGCGGTGTCGCCCGGCTGACTTCGTGCCAAACATCCTTCGCGAGCATCTCGCGAGTAACGATTTGTCCGGGCTGGCGCATCAAATAAGCCAGCAGATCATATTCTCGCGGGGTCAGGTCGATGCGCTGTTCGGCGCGACGGACGCTGCGCGTCTCAAGATCCACGGTCAGATCGGAGAGTTCTCGCCGCAGCGGCTCGGTCCGCGGCGCACGGCGCAGGAGGGAACGGAGTCTCGCGACCAACTCTGCAAAGGCAAACGGCTTGACGAGGTAGTCATCGGCACCCGCCTCGAGCCCCAGCACGCGGTCGGCAACGGTATCGCGCGCCGTCAATAGCAGCACGGGAACTTGGGTACCCCGCGCCCTGGCCGCTTTCAAAATTTCGATCCCATCGCGCCCGGGAAGCATCCAATCGAGCACGATCACATCAAAGCTTTGGCTGCTCAGAAGAAAAAAACCTTCTTCTCCCGTATCCGCAAGCGTCACCGAAAACCCTTCACTCTGCAGGCCTGATTGTAGCGCTCGGGCTGTCTTATTATCGTCCTCTACAATCAGGAGGCGCATATTTGGATGCTCACAAATGCGGACCGCTAAGAATAGCCTAGATAGCAGCCACGATGCATGCGCCGACGGCGTCCGGGCGCAGGCGCAGCCCTCGTCAAACCGAGAGCAGGGTAGGTTTCTCCGTCGAGCCTTTACTTATTCGCGCGTCATTGCACAGATTTGTGTGTCATTACACGACGCTAAGTTCGCTTGAAAAACTGCGTTTAGGAGGGAGTGCGTGCGCAGCGTTCTCAGATGCTGGTCCACGCGCACACTTGGGCTGGGCCCTCGATCTGGCTGCGTGCTTCGACCGCCGCAGACCTGAGGCGACTCTCGAGTGTGTCGATTGCAATCGTCTCGGCGGTCACGATCCCGGTCTCGACCATCCGTGGCAAGAGGGTCCGGGTCACGCCCGCCAGCCAGGCATAGTGAGGGGCGTCGACGCCGCCTCCGACGGGTGTTTCGGAAAACAGCGCAGGTTGCGGGAGGCCGGCGCTGGAAAAATACTCGATCAAGCGGCCGGCGGCATCGTAACTCGGCGCCCCGAGCCTAAAAGTCGTCAGCAGCCAATCTGACGTTTGCTGCCACAGCGCGACGGGGGGCCGGGAGTTAAGCGGCAGATCCAAGATGGGCTCGTGCAAGGCCAGGACTCCTCCTGGTCTGACGAAACGTGCAGCGGTCCGAAGGAAGGCGACAGGATCGATCTGATAGATCAGAACGTAGCGGGCAACCACCAGGTCGAAAGGTCTGGCGTCAGAAAATGTACCAACCGACGCTTCGGTAAAGCTGACCTGCGGAAGTTGCTTCGCCCGAGCTCGCGCCCGCGCAACGGCGAGAATGTCCTCGTTTGGATCGATGCCAACGACTGAGCCGGTCGGGCCCACCAACTTGCCGGCCAACATTGAGACATCGCCGGCACCGCAACCCAAATCCAGAACGCGCATGCCGTGCTCGATGCCCGCGCTTCGCAGCAGTCGCTCGGTAGTCGACCCAAGGATCGCCGCTTGGCCGATCAGACGTCGGATCTCATGATGCGAATGGCCGAGAATGTAGATTGCTTCTTTCGTGGCCTGGGTGGGACGTTCGAGAATCCCGGTTTCAAGTGCGGAGTCGTGTTTGATCATGATGCATTTTCCTACGCAAATTAATCGCTCGTGGGGAAGCGAAACCATCGTCGCGCGGTTGCGCCGCGTTGAGTCAGATTGTGCGCACGAGGCTAGATCACCGCGCAATGAATGTCGTGAGATCTACGCGCCCTTTCTCTCGTACGAGAGCGCACTGCTGTATTGCTCGCGGACCGGTTCCATACGACCGCAAAGCGGTTGGGCTTCAATTGATCTGCTGTGCAGCGGCACGACGCTGGAAGGCGACTTCCTCTGCCGGGCTGCGCGCCAGCGTTGCTGCCTTCTGATAGCAACACCGCGCTTCATCGCGGTGATCCGCCAGCGCGTGAATCTCGCCGCATGCCGCCCAGTAGAACGGATACCGGGCCAACACGGCTTCCTGTTCCAACTCCACCGCCTCGTCCAAAGCGCGAAGAGGATCGCCTGCAAACGCCCGCACGAGCGCGCGGTTGAGCGCGATGACAGGACTGGCGTTGCGCTCATAAAGAAGATTGTAGAGCACCAGGATCGCGTCCCAGTCGGTCGCCGATAGTGACGGGGCCAGACAGTGCTGGCAGGCAATCGCAGCTTCCAAGTGCAGCGCGCTGAGCTCCGGCCCGCGTGCGGAGCGGCCCATGTGAGACAAACCACGTTCAATCAGGGCGCGATCCCAAACGGCCCGATCCTGCTGCGCGAGCGGCAGGTAAACTCCGTGCGCATCGATGCGCCCGGCGACGCGCGCAAAATGAAAACACATCATCGCCATCAACGCGCGTGCCTGTGGGGCGGCGCCGTCGGACTCCTCCGTCATCAATGCACACAGTCGCATCGCTTCTTCGCACAGCACCACACGTGTCGGCATCGACGGGTGACTGCCGTGATAGCCTTCGTTGAACAATAGGTACAAGGCGCGCAGTACC
>Ga0210406_10002312_pt1 | contig 21990 bp, 21 predicted proteins | sample IncBWC30MmetaG_FD_155454 | JGI IMG/M metagenome (GOLD analysis project Ga0210406, IMG submission 155454) | Forest soil microbial communities from Barre Woods Harvard Forest LTER site, Petersham, Massachusetts, United States - Inc-BW-C-30-M | ecosystem: Environmental > Terrestrial > Soil >...
CAGGTCGCCCGCCAGGTTACTGGCTCTGCATGGTGTCGGGGCCTGGGTGGCATCGCTAGGCATTCCGCTCCTTGCCCTGCTTTTTCTTTTCCGGCGAAACACACAACTATCCGATGGCACGCGCAACATCGTCCGCGCGATGCAGCAGCGCGGCGTATGTCAAATCTGTCCCCGGTCTTTCCAGTTCATTCAGAACCTCAGAATCGGAAGGACTTTCCGCCCTTTCTTCTGTCTTACTGACAACTGTGAACTGAAAACTGACAACGCGCCCGCCGCGAAGCACTCTCAATCCACCCCGAGTATAATGTGCCCTCAATTCCAGGAGAGCACACCATGCACTATCGCAAGTTTGGCCGCACCGGATGGAACGTCAGTGAAATTGGCTACGGCATGTGGGGACTCGCCGGCTGGACTGGCTCCGACGACGCTGAATCGCTCGACGCCTTGCAGCGCGCCGTCGATCTCGGTTGTAACTTCTTTGACACCGCCTGGGCCTACGGCGCCGGCCGCAGCGAGCAGATCCTCGGAAAAGTCTTGCGCGCCAACAAAAATAATTCCGCTGTCGGCGGGCCGGACAAAAAACTTTACGTCGCTACGAAAATCCCGCCCAAGAACGAAAAATGGCCCAGCCGCCGCGATTTCACCCTCGACGATTGCTATCCGCCGGACCACATCGAAGCGTACGTCAACAAAAGCCTCGCCAATCTCGGCGTCGAAAAACTCGACCTCATTCAGTTTCATACTTGGGAAGACCGCTGGCTCACCGACGAACGCCTCCCCCGCGCGGTGGAAAAGTTGCGCGCCACCGGCAAGGCCGAAGCCGTCGGCGTCAGCGTCAATCGCTGGGAGCCGTACAACGGAATTCGCGCCGTGCTCGAAGGCGTCGCCGACGCCGTCCAGGTCATCTACAACATTTTCGACCAGAATCCCGAAGACGCGCTCTTCCCCATCTGCCGTATGAAAGACGTCGCCGTGATCGCCCGCGTGCCGTTCGATGAAGGCACACTCACCGGCACGTTGACCGTCGATAGCACCTGGCCAAAAGGCGATTGGCGCAACACGTATTTTGTCCCGGAAAATTTGAAGAGCAGCATCGCCCACGCCGAAGCGCTCCGGCCGCTCGTTCCCGCCGGCAACTCCATGGCGCAGATGGCGCTGCGCTTCATCCTCAACAATCCCGACGTCAGCACCATCATTCCTGGCATGCGCAAGCGCCGCAACGTCGAAGCCAACATCGCCGCCAGCACCCAGGGCTCCCTCCCCGCCGCCCTCCACAAACAGCTCCGCGCCCACCGCTGGGACCGCAACCCCACAAGTTGGAGCCAATGAAAAACCGCTCCAACTCGCACACTGTCATTCCGAGCGAAGCGAGGAATCTCTCTTTGGGTTTGAGTTGAGAAAAGAAATGAGGCGAGAAGAAAGAAGAAGAGGAAGAGAAAAACTCACAATTGTTTTTTCTTATTTCTTACTGACGGCTGAAAACTGATGACTGACAACGGCCTCACGCAGTTTGCTTCAACGCGCGCTCCACAAGCGTCAGGCAACGCTCGGCCTGCTCGCGCATCAACTCATCGTGATCGCCAAGATCCCGCTGCATGCTGTGGAGTTCGTCGGCAATCGCCAGCGCCGCCAGCACCGCGACTTTCTGCGTGTCCACGGTCTTCGTCACGTCGGCGATCTCGTGCATCTTTTCGTCCACGTACTTCGCGAGCTTCTGCACGTATTTCCCGTCCAGTTCCCCCTGGATGGAGTACGTTTGCCCGAAAATCTGCACTTTCACCGGCCCGCTCATGGAGTCTCCGCGCGTGCTTATCGGCACAATACCACATCCGCTCCCGGAATAAATCCCGCCCAGCCGCGCGCGCCTCTTACGCGAAGTCCCATTTACATTTTTCGCGCCGTTCGGTACGGTGTGAGTTCCAGCCTGCATGTCTCCCCAGCCCGAGTACCGCAAATTCATCTGCTCGCACAAGGAGCGCCTCATGGCCATCAAGCCTCGTCCCACGAAATCCGCCGCCGCGCCGCAACACCCCATCCGCGTCGTGCCACTCCATCGCCCGGAGGCGCAACGCGTTGCACCGGCAGTCGCAGCACGGCTTACTTACCGCGGAGGGCCGCTGCTTACTGCCGTCGAGGTCTTCACCGTTTTTTGGGGCGCCGAATGGCAACAAGCGCCGCAGAGCGCGCTGGTCACAAACTTGAATTTGTTCTTCGACTTCATTCTCACAAGCGCGCTGATGGATCAGCTCGGTGAATACAGCGTCCCCGGAAAAAGTGTCGGCCACGGCAGACGCACGGGCACCGTGACGGTCACTTCGCCCGCTCCAAATACATCCGTGCAGGACAGTGCGATTCAACAACTGCTGCAGCAGGAAATCGCCGCCAAGAATCTTCCGGCGCCTGGCCCCAATTCACTCTATTTCTTCTTTCTTCCGCCTGGCGTGCAGGTTGTGCAGGGCGGCAGCGCTTCCTGCCAGGATTTCTGCGGCTATCACGACTCCACCAACGGCAACATCTTCTATGCGGTGATGCCTTATCCCGGATGTTCCGGGTGCACCGGCGGCCTAACCACCGCCGACGCGCTCACTTCCACCACCTCGCACGAACTTTGCGAAGCAGTCACCGATCCGGTGCCCGGCCAGGGATGGTACGACGACAACAACGGCGAGATAGGAGACATTTGCGCGTGGAAAACACGCACCCTTGGCGGTTACACGATTCAATTGGAATGGTCGAACAAAGCCGGAGCCTGCGTCTGAGTTGCGAATCGTCTTTTATTGCGCGCGGAGCTGTGCGCCGAGCTGCTTCTCGAGAGCGGCAACGATGCTGCCGCTGAAATCACTGATCTGCGCGTCCGTCAGGGTAGCTTCGCGGCTCTGAAACGTCACGCGCACTAGCAGTGAGTATTTTCCGGCAGGAACATTCTTGCCGCGAAAAAGATCCGTCGCTTCGATCGAATGGATTTCGCCGATGCCCAGCGATTGGATCGTTTTCGTCACATCGGAAAACTTCGTGCCGTCCGCGAGCAGCAAAGAAAAATCGCGTTCGACACTGGGAAATCTTGGCAACGGCTCACACCGCCGCGCTTCTTTCGCCGCGTGCATCGCGGCGTAAACCGGATCGAGGCGCAGCTCCGCAAGGAAAACGTCCTGCCGCAATTTCAATTTTTCCGCGACACGCCGCGCAAGCTGCCCCGCGACGCCGAGTGAAGAGAGATTTCCCGCTTCGCTCGAAATGACGGTGTTCCGATTGATGGAGCCGCGCCGCGCCGTGTGCAGCCACTCCGCACCGCCTTCTTCCCAGCGAAAACCACCGCAGAGTTCGCCGATGGAATCGAGATCGCCCTTGAGATCGGCAAAAGAAAAATCGCGAGCCGCATCGTATAGACCTTTTTGGCGCGCTTCGCCGGTCGCCCCCATCGCAAGCACGCGCGTTTCGCATGACTCGCTTCCGTGTAAACGGTAGTGACGGCCGATCTCGAAGAGACGGGCATTGCGCTGGCCGTGATTGAGGTTCCATTCGAATGCTCCCGCCATGGTCACGGTGCCAGTGGTGCGCAGCACGTTCGCTTCTTCCGAGAGCGGATTTGAAAGACGAGCCGGCGTGACGCCTTCCGGACGGAACAACGCGTCACGTTCTTCCGCGACGTGGGGAATCGTCAGAATCTCGCGGTAACCGAGACCGATGAGCCGTTCGCGTAAGCGCGTTTCGGATTCGTAGTGCGGGAGGCGCGCCGCGCCTTGCCTCGCCGCGGGCAAACGCGGCGGGAATTTATCGAGGCCGTAAATGCGCGCGATTTCTTCGATCAAATCGATTTCGCGTTCGACCTCGGCGCGCCAGGAAGGTTGCGTGCATTCCCATGCGGCGAGGAGCGAGCCTTCCGCGCCGCGGTTTTGGTCGATTCGAACGGGGGCGAAACCGAGCGCGCCGAGACTGGCTTCAATTTGTTTGTCCGGGACGTCCGCGCCCATCACGCGGAGAATTTCGGCGCGCGTCACGCGGATTTTTTTCGCGGCGCGCTTTCCGGGATAAATATCGACGACACCGGCGAGCAATTCGCCGCCGGCAAGCTGCAGAATCAATTCCGCAGCGCGGCGAGAAGCGAGCTCGGCCATTTCCGGATCAGCGCCGCGGCCAAAGCGCGTGGAAGCTTCGGTGTGCAATTTCAGGAAACGCGCGGCGCGGCGAATGGCGATCGGTTCGAACCAGGCGCACTCGATCAAAACATTTTTCGTGGCAAAGGAAATTTCGGTTTCGGCGCCGCCCATAATTCCGCCGATGCCCACGGCGCGCGAGCCGTCGCCATCGCTGATCATGCAGATGTCCGAATCGAGCTGGCGCTCGATTCCGTCAAGGGTCCGCATTTTCTCGCCGGGCTTGGCGCGGCGAACAACGATTTTGTGATCACGAAGTTTGTCGTAATCGAAAGTGTGCAGCGGGTGGCCCAGCTCGAGCATCGCGTAATTCGAAATATCGACGACGTTGCTGATGCTGGCGACTCCGGAAGCTTCGAGGCGGTCTTTCAGCCATTTTGGGGAAGGCTGGATCTTTACGTTTCGAATGACGCGGGCAGTGAAGCGTCCGCAAAGGTCCGGGGATTGAATTTCGACGTTTGCGGCGCTGGCGGCTTTGGCTTCGCTTTCCTTCGGCTGGGGCGAAACGTGCTTGAGGGGCAGCTTATAGATGGCCGCGACTTCGCGGGCGATTCCGTAGTGGCCGAGGCAATCGGGGCGATTCGAACTGACTTCTGCTTCGATTACTGCGCCATGCGCGCCGTTCTCGACGCCGCCGATGTTTGTACCGGAGAGCGCGAGGCGCGAGGCGAGCTCGTGGGGCGTGGCCGTCACATCGACGAAATCTTTCAACCAGTTGTAGACGACTTTCATCGGCTATCCCGCTCGCTTGGCAGCCGTCCGGCATACAAATGCGTGGCGTACTCCATTCGCACGCGCCCCTCTTCCTGATGGGCGCGGAAGAGCACGCCTAGTGCGTCCATCATCGGGGCGAAATTCGCATGGCCTTCCCGCGGAACATACGAGCCGCTGCGTAGCAGCCCTGCGAGCCCGTCCCAATCCAGGAGCCGCGTATTGGGCAGGGTGTGCTGCAGGAATTCTTCCCCAAGAAAAAATCCTTGAATGTCGTGGGCTTGAGGGTAGGAATCACGCACGCGCGTATAATCCGTCCCGTATTTCACCAGAATGTTTTCATAGGCCCTGGCGAAAGGCGTCTCCATTTCCCGGAAGTTCCAGATCGCCACCACCCAGCCTTGCGGCCGCAGAATCCGCCGGAACTCCGCGCGCGTTTTTTCCGGCTCGAACCAGTGGAACGCCTGGCCGGCGGCCACAAAGTCGACGCTGGAATCGGAAAGCGTTGTGGATTCGGCCGAGCCTTCGATGCTTGAGAAGCCGTCGTAGGAGGCGAGATATTCCTTGCCGGCCTGGCGCATTTCAGGGTTTGGCTCGACGCCGTAAACGCGATTTCCGTTTTTCAGAAAAAGCTCACTCAAGAAGCCCGTGCCGGAGCCGATGTCGGCAATGACATGGCCGGAACGCAACCCACAGTCCGTGCGGAGAAGGTCGAGCACGGCGACAGGATAGCCCGGGCGATAGCGCACGTAGTCCGCTACGCGATTGGAGAAGCGTTGTTTGGCGTCGGCGAAAGTCATTTCGTGACTGGTAACTGGTGACTCGTGACTCGTGAAACCATCGCGAATTGCGAGTTGAGCCGGGCGAGTAGTGTTTGGTTTCTCATGGGAATTGGCGGAGGAAGCGTACGTCGTTCTGGAAAAAAACCTGGATATCGTCGATGCCATATTTGAGCATGGCGAGACGGTCGATGCCGATGCCGAAGGCGAAGCCGCTAACCTTTTTTGCGTCGTAGTTCACGAAGCCGTAGACGGCGGGATCGACCATGCCTGCGCCGAAGAGTTCGATCCAGGCGGCGCCTTTGCACTTCGAGCAGGTTCCGCCGCCTGTTGCTGTGCCTGTTCCGCCGCAGAAGGGGCAGGAGGCGTCGAACTCGACGCTCGGCTCGGTAAACGGGAAATAGCTGGGCCGGAAGCGCGTTTTCACGCTGGGGCCAAAAAACTGTTTTACGAAATATTCGATAGTGCCGGTGAAATCGCAGAAGGTGATGTCGGTATCAACGGCGAGGCCTTCAATTTGGTGGAAGGCGAAGGAATGGGTGGCGTCAGGATTGTCGCGGCGATAGACCTTGCCGGGAACGATGACGCGAACGGGCGGCTTTTGCTTCTCCATTGTGCGGATTTGCATTGGCGAGGTGTGCGTGCGGAGAAGAAGCGGCGTCTTCGCGCCTTTTGGCAAATCCAGATAAAAGGTATCCATATCGTCCCGCACGGGATGGAATTCGGGAATGTTGAGGGCTTCGAAATTGTAATAAGGCGTTTCGATTTCGGGTCCTTCGACGACGGAGAAGCCGATAGAGAAGAAAATATCTTCGATTTCCTGGAAGACCTGGCGGATCAAGTGATGGGAGCCGATGGGGCGAATCACGCCGGGGAGAGAGAGGTCGATGCGCTCTCTTGCGAGGGCGGTTTCTTCGGTGCCGGACTCGATGGCTGCGCGGCGCGCTTCGATTTGTGATTCAACGTGCGCGCGCAGTTCGTTCAGGGAGGCGCCGACAGCACGCTTTAGTGCGGCTTCGGCGGGTTTCAGCCAATTGTCCGTGATTTGCGTAAGTACGCCGGATTTGCGGCCGAGCCAGGCATCTCGGAATTGTTTCCAGGCAGATTCGTCATGCGCGGAAGCGCAATCGGCGTCGAAGCGGCCACGAAGGTCAGCGAAGAGCGCGGATAGCTCCTCGGGCCGCGTGATCCCCAGATGGACGAGAGGCATTGCCGTTTTGTTTTCGTGTGTTGTCATCGCATTTGAAGGCGAACATCGCCGGGGCACCATTCAAGATGTCCTTGCGAGAGAAGGTATCATGCGTCGTGAGAAGCCAAGACGCAACGAGCGGGGGGGCAAGCCCCGCCCCTACACAAACAGAGAAAACCGCCGTCAAGGATGCCGACGCTACGCCCGTTTCGCCTTGGCTGGCGGCGGCGCGGCGGCTTTCGCTGTTGCCACGAGCGAAGTGAATGCCGCGGCGTCTTTCACCGCGATATCCGCTAGGATTTTGCGGTCGAGAATGACGCCAGCAACCTTGAGGCCGTGAATCAACTGGCCGTAGGTCAAGCCGTTGTTCCGTGCGGCTGCGCCGACGCGCTGAATCCAGAGCTTGCGATACTCGCGTTTCTTGACGCGGCGGTCGCGCTTGGCGTAACGATCGGCGCGATTCGCGGCTTCCTGTGCGGATTGGTAGAGCTTGCTCTTGGTGAGGAAAAAGCCTTTTGTCCTCTTGAGATACTTCTTGCGCCGTGCCCGGCGCTTGGTGCCGCGTTTTACGCGTGCCATGGGTTTTCTCCTTCGGTTTTTTCTACGCCGAGGTTTGGGAAGAGAGGAGTCACTTTCGGACGGGTCTAAAGACCCGCCACTACAAAGAGACACCTCGGACTTCGCAAAACCGGGGCCAAATGCTCTGGGGAGACAAACATGGTGCGAAGACGCGCAAGAAAGCGCGGTCCGCAACGGGTTTGTCTCCGGTATGAACTTGCTTGCCGCATTTCACGATCGCCTTGCGGCGATGATTTACTTCTGCGGCTTATCGGCCGGCAGGCACCCGTGAAGCGCTGCCTGGCACGATTTGCGGGACTTTCGTTCCGCATTTTCCTTGGAGGGCGCACTCGAAAGCGGCCCTCTGAGAAACTCGAATCGACCAACGACGAAATTCGAACACGGTTAATGGCCGTTGCTCTCAAAAGGGGGCGCAGCATGCTGCGCCACTACATAGAAACTCGAACTAGCCGTAGGGAAGCATCTGCTTGACGCTGGCTACGTCCGCTTTATTTACCAGCGTGAGCTTCTTCAGCTTGCGCATGCGGCCGGGCCTTTTTGTACCCATCAAGTGGCGCTTGCCGGAGTGCCCGCGCTTGATCTTGCCGTTCGCCGTGAATTTGAAGCGCTTTCTGGCGCCGCGGTGGGTCTTCAATTTCAGTTTCGGTTTCGATGCGTTCCTTGGCATTGCTGTAAATCCTCTCGACAAATTTCTTTGCCGCTGGCTGCGGCGGACGGGGCAAGCCCCGCCCCTACAAAACTATAATGTCACCGAAGAGGGCGGACTGAAGTCCGCCCCTACATAGTCCCCACAAAATCCCTAGAATAACTTGCTAGTGCGTTTTTCCGCGCCGATTACTGCGACTGCGGGGCGCTGGATGACGGCTGACCCGCGGGTTTGGCGACGCTCACGCCTTTTTTCGGTGCCAGCAAGGCCACCAGGACGTTGCCTTCCATGCGCGGCATGGTTTCGATCTGGCCCTGGTCACCAATCTCCATGAGCAAGCGGTTCATCTTGGCGCGCCCGACTTCCTGGTGCGCCATTTCGCGCCCGCGATGAAAAATCATGGCGCGCACTTTGTGGCCTTCGCCGAGGAAGCGGATGATCTGGCTCTTGCGAACCTGATAGTCGTGCTCCGCGGTGGCGGGCCGAAACTTGACTTCCTTCAACTGCGAGCCGCGGCTGCTCTTGCGCTGCTCGTGGGCCTTTTTGTTAGCCTGATAGAGATATTTGCCGTAGTCGGTAATCTTACAAACGGGCGGATCGGCCGTGGGCGAAATTTCCACCAGATCGAGCCCTTTTTCCTTGGCCAGCTTTATGGCTTCAAACGGCTGCATGACGCCGAGCTGGCCGCCCTCTTCATCAATCACCCGGATCTCGCGCGCCCGTATTCGTTCGTTAACGCGAATACGGTCGCTCTGCCGGAAGCTGCGTTCTGCGATAAGTCCCCCTCAAGCACTTTGCTATTTATGGGCACGAAGCGGCCGACAAGAACTGCTTTCCCCGCTACATCCAGGGGCTGGCCCCGGTTCGAGAACCCACTCATCACCGCGAAGCGATGAATCCACCGTCCACAGTCGAAAAACCACCTGGGACGGGCTTCAAAGTATAGCACGCGCCAGCGGCTGCACGGCAAGAGGCAAAAAGGGTGAGACGACCGGCTGGGGATTATGGATTGGAGAAGTTCCCGCAAGAACCGAAGCAGAGGCTCAGGTGGTGAGCCCCAGGTCGCCCTTGGGTCCGCTGATGAGCGCGCGGAGCCGGGCTTTGTCGCTGCGCTGGACGGGGAGATCGAGGCCCATGCGTTTGAGGGTCAGGGAGAGTTCGTCCGGATCCACGCTCATGATTTCAAAATACGCCAAACTGCAACGCTTTGGAGCGTCCTCGGAAGGGTGGACGGAGTCCGCGCTCCATTCGATGAAGAAGGGAAGGAGGCCGTGGCGGTCGTCGGCGAGGTTGACGGTTTTCCAGGTGAGGACGCGGCCATCGGGGCGCTTTCTGGAGCCGTCGTCGGGGCCCTTGAATTCGACTTTGTTTTCGAGGAGCTGCCTGGCGATGGCGGCGATGCCCGGAGGATGGACGGCCCAGCCGATGAGGCGCGGGTCGGTCATGGCGCGGATTTGCGGGAAGTGGACAATTTCATGTTGCGCGGGGTCCGGGGCGATGATTTCCAAATAGCGGCGCTCTCCGAGCGAGAGGAGCGCGTTGCGCGTGCCGCGGCCGGGATGGACCCCGCCAATCGCGGGGCGGACGCCGATGTTCTCTTCGAGCAAATCGATGCCGCGATCGAGATCGTTGCAGCCGAGAATGATGTGATCGAGCAATGCGGGCACCTGATCTTCCTCTTCCGAGTCTGCCGCCCAGGATGCGGACGGCGCGGCAAGAACGCCGCCGGTTAGGGCGAGAAAGATGCGCCGTGAGAGCGGTTGGGACATTCGTGACCTCCGGTGAGCAACTTATGATCGCCCTGCTAGAGCGAAATCTCCGAAGTGCGCTGGCCGCGCTTGCTCAAATAATGATGCCAGAACAAGCGGGCGGCGACGGCGCGCCACGGCTTCCAGGGTGCGCTCATTTTTTCGAGCTTCTCCGGTGATGGGCGACGGCGGAGGCGTTTTACTTCCTGCACTGCCGTGGCCAACGCCAGATCGCCGGTCGGCCAAATATCCGGGCGCCGAAGCGCACTCAATAGATAGATGTCGGCAGTCCATTTACCGATGCCTTTGAACGCCACCAGCATCTTGCGGGCAGCATCGTCTTGCAGGTTGTGCAGATCGCGCAGATCGAAATAGCGGCGCGCCAGCGATTCGGCGAGCAGGCGAGCGTAAAGAGTTTTCTGGCGGCTGAAGCCGATGCGCAGCAACTCCGCGTCGGTGAGCCTCAGGAAGCGTCCGGGAGTGAGCGGGCGGACGGCGGCATTCAGACGGTCGAAGGCTGCTTTCGCGGAAGCCAGCGACACCTGTTGCTCGAGGATTATGTAGACGAGTGTGGGGAAACCGGGATCGCGTACCCACAAAGGCGGAGGGCCATACTTTTGCACGACTTCAGCCAAATGGGCGTCGCGATCGGCCAGGAGACGCACGCCCTGCGCGAAGACGTTTTCGTTCAGGATGATTTGCGAGAGCCGCACGGCACGATGAATCGAGATTCGCGATGACGATCTAACTCGTGGCACGGGATTCAACTTCGCGCCGAAGCGATTCGACGACTTCGGCGAGGGGCTTGGGGCCGAGGTCGCCTTTCGAACGATGGCGGACGGAGACGGTGCCGGCTTCGGCTTCCTTGGGGCCGACCACGAGCATGTAGGGGATTTTTTGCAACTGCGCGTCGCGGATTTTTGCAGGCAACTTTTCGTTGCGATCGTCGAGATGGACGCGGAGGTTGTGGCGCTTCAGAGTTTCGGTGACGCGCTTGGCGTAATCGGCGACTTTTTCGCTGACGGGGCAGACTTCCACCTGCACGGGCGCGAGCCATAGCGGGAAGGCGCCCGCGTAGTGCTCGATCAAGATGCCGAAGAAGCGCTCGACGGAGCCGAGCAGCGCGCGGTGCACCATGAGGGGCTGATGCTTGGCGCCGTCGTCGGCGACGTATTGCAGGCCAAAGCGCGCCGGGAGATTGAAATCGAACTGCACGGTGGTGAGCTGCCAGGAACGGCCGATGGCGTCGATGAGTTTTACGTCGATTTTCGGGCCGTAGAAGGCGGCTTCGCCTGCCATCTTTTTGTACGGGATGTTCATGCGCTTCATGGTGTCGGCGAGCGCGGCGGTGGCGCGATGCCAGTCTTCGGGCTTGCCGGCGTAGTTCTCCGGATGCGCGGGATCCCAATCGGAAAGCTCGACTTCAAATTTGTCGAAGCCAAAATTTTTCATGACAGCAAAGGCAAAGTCGACGCAAGCCTCGACTTCGGATTCGATTTGCGAGGGCATGCAGAAGATGTGCGCGTCGTCCTGGGTGAAGCCGCGGACGCGCAGCAAGCCGTGAAGCACGCCGCTGCGTTCGTAGCGATAGACGGTGCCGAGCTCGGCGAGGCGGACGGGAAGGTCGCGGTAGCTGCGGAGCTTTGACTTGTAAATCAAAATGTGACCGGGGCAATTCATGGGCTTGAGCTGGTAGTCGGCTTTTTCGACTTCCACCGGGCCAAACATACTGTCTTTGTAAAAGTTGGTGTGGCCGCTAGTCTTCCACAGGTCTAGGCGCATGATGTGTGGCGTGTAAACGAGGTCGTAGCCGCGCTTGAGCAACTCTTCGCGGAGCCAATCCTCGACGATCTTTCGAATGAGGCCGCCCTTGGGGTGCCAGAAAATCAGCCCAGGGCCGGCTTCTTCCTGAATGCTGAAGAGATCCAGCTCCGTGCCGAGCTTGCGGTGGTCGCGGCGCTTGGCTTCTTCGATGCGGTGCAAATGCGCGTCCAGCTCCTTTTGGGTGAAGAAAGCGACGGCGTAGATGCGCTGAAGTTGGGGATTGCCTTCCTGGCCCTTCCAGTAGGCGCCGGCGACGTTCATGAGCTTGAATGCCTGAATGCGCTTGGTCGAGGGGATGTGTGGGCCGCGGCAGAAGTCGATGAACTTTCCGGTGGTGTAGAAAGAAACCATCGGCTCGGTGGCTTTTTCTTCCACGAGTTCGCACTTGAAAACCTGGTTGCTTTTTTTGTAGAGGTCCAGGGCTTCCGGCTTGGGGATGAGCTTGCGCTCGTTGGGCAAATCCTGCGCCGCGAGCTCATGCATCTTCTTTTCGATTTCGGCGAGATCTTCCGGGGTGAACGGCTCATCGCGCAGGAATTCGTAGAAAAAGCCGGTGTCGATGGGCGGACCGATGCCGAGCTTCACATTGGGGTACAACTCCATCACCGCAGCGGCGAGCAGATGCGCGGCGGAATGCCGAAACACAAAGAGCGCATCGGGATCTCTTTCCGTGAGGATTTGCAGCTTCACGTCGTGATCCAGAGGGCGGCGCAAGTCGATTAGCTCGCCTTCGCCGTCGTTGGGCGCGGCGACGCGCGCCACAAGCGCGGCATCCGCGAGCCGCGGGGAAATGCTTCTCGCGACGTCGGCGGGTGTCGTGCCTTTGGGCACCTCTTTGACGCTGCCGTCAGGCAATGTGATGTGAATCTGCTCCATGTGCGTGTTCACCCGGAAGGAGAAACACTAAGCTTATCGGCGGTGTTCCATGCGGTCAAGGCGCGGCAGATGAAGCGCCCGCGATTCGAAACTGAACCCAGTCTGTGACTAAATCAGCGTGACGCCCGGAAGCCCTGAAAAATGCGCGTCTGAAGTGACTAGCTCTGCTTGGTGGGCCTGCGCAGTCGCATAAATGATTGCGTCGGCCATCGGCAAATTCGATCTCAAGCTCGTCTTCGCTGCCGAAGCCGCCATAGAGACGTCCAGAATGATCTCACGCTCCTGAAAGCTGAAAGCGGTCGACAGAAACTTTTCTGCCAGCATCATGCTTTGCTCTCGGAGCATCTTCTTGTAGACCTCATAAACAACGATTGTGGGGAGCAGTAGAGTCTCCGGGCTTTCGAGATACTTCGCGAACTCATCGGCTTTGGGACCACTGCCCAGGTACTCGACCCAACCTGAAGAATCCACGACGTACCGGTCAGAACCGCTCGGTGTGGTCACGGTCCTCATCCTTCCATCTCATCCCCTTGGCAATACCGCGAAGATCTCTTATGGACCCCGGCCGATTTAGGCGTATCGTTCCATCGAGGACGTAAATCTGCAATTGTTGCCCGGGGCGAAGCGCCAATTCTTCGCGAATTTTCTTGGGAATGACCACTTGGAATTTGGGAGACACTTTAACGGTTTCCATGAATTTGTCCGACGCTCATTCTATCGATAAAGGCTACGTATGTCAACTCTAATATCGATACTAGTTTCGTATGACAGATCATCTGCAGATGGTGTAAGTCCTTCTAGTTCAGTGAGTTTACGGCATTCTTAACCCATGGAGAATCAGGGTTCAGGGCAAAGGCATGCTGGATGGCGTCGCGGGCTTTGGCCCGGTCACCTTGCTTTTGAAACGCCTTGGCTAACCATACCCAGGTTTCGTCCTGCGAGGTATCGAAGGCCAGAGATTTCTGCAAACTCTCGATGGCCTTGCTGACGTCTCCGCCAAACATTTTGGGGGTCATCAGGTATTGACGGCCAAGGCTGGCCCAGACGTGGGGATTCTTGTCATCGAGCGCCATAGCCTTAGCATTTTCCTCTTTGACTTTCGGGCCGAACTTCGGGCCTGCGAACATAGCGTTACCCAATGAGATTTTTCTTCCGTAGAGATCAGCCAGAAGGCTGTGGGCATCGGAGGATTTGTCGTTGAGCTGAATGGAGCGCTGGGCCGCGTCCATAGCTTTGTCCACCGCTTCTCCCGCGGCCTTTTTGTCTTTGCGCATCTCATAGACGTCCAGGAAATACTCGTGCACTTTCGCCAACTCAAGATAGATGCCCGCATCGTTGGGGTTCTGAGCGACTATCTGTTCGAGTTGCGCCTTCAGGGAATGCAGTTGCTTCTCATCGTGGGTTTTCCTGGCAGCTTCAACGGCTGCGCCAAGCGGATCATCCGCTGACGAAACAGAGGCAGGCGCCCCTGGAGCAAAAGGGAGCACAGAGACATACGCCACTGCAAGAAGGCGGAGATAAGAGCTCTTCGAGGAGCGCATAGGCAAGTCCCTGCTTCCTCCTACGCATGGAACGCGGCAAAAGTGTCAATGTTGTGCCGGCGTGTTCAGCATGCGTTTCGCCCAGGCTCTCTAACAGGGTAGACTCATTGGTCTCTTCGGTGACAGTCGAAAATTTCAGAGGCCCGTGAATGAAACGATTGGCGAGACATCTACTTTTCGCACTTTTTCTCTTTTTCCCCGTGCTGGCGAGCGGCGCACAGGAGCCCAAAGCGCTCCCGCTGCCGGACGAGCGCTACAAGGCGGACATTCTGCTGGTTGTGGCGCATCCCGATGACGAGGGCGCGGCCACGCCGTATCTTGCGCGCGCACTCGACGAACATAAGCGAATAGCAGTTGTGTTTGGCACGCACGGCAGCAGCGGCGCGAATGAGGCCGGAGCGGAGCAAGCGGCGGCGCTCGGCGCCATCCGCGAGATCGAAGCGCGGAACGCGCTCACGACGCTGGGCATCACCAATGTGTGGTTTCTCGGCGGCAAGGATACGGCATCGCAGAACGTATTGCAGTCGCTGGCAAATTGGGATCACGGCGCCTCGCTCGAGCAACTTGTGCGCCTCGTTCGTTTGACCCACCCGGAAGTCATCCTAACGTTTTTGCCGGGAACATTTATTGGCGAAGACCACGGGGACCATCAAGCTTCCGGCGTGCTGGCGACGGAAGCATTCGATCTGGCGGGCGATCCTGCCTCGTTCCCCGAGCAACTGGCGGGCCCGGCCAAACGCCTCGAACCTTTTCTTGAGAACCTGCGGCCCTGGCAGCCCAAAAAGATTTATTACTTTGCGGATGCGGACCGCGAAGATATTTTTCGCGGAAGAGGCCCGGACTACTCCGTGAAGGAAATTTCCAAATTGAGCAAGCAACCATACTGGCGGATGGCGCTCGATTCGTTCCGCGCTCACCAGACACAAGCGAAATCTTTTCTCGATAAAATCGCCCAAATGGACGAAGTACAAATCGAAAAGCTGGCCACCTCCGACGGCGGCTGGACCGACGCATTGCATTTCGTGCTCGGCAAATCGCTTGTGGGCGGCCGCGTGACCGCAGACGTTTTCGATGGCATCACGCCGGGTGCGATTCCCTTCGCCCGGCCCGATGTTTCTTCTGAACCTGCGCGGCCGGATCTATCGGTGGAGCTCGGCGGCCCGTACAGTTTCTACGCTGAATTTCGGCGCGCTCATGGGCTCACCAGTCTCCCGCATCCCGAGCCTCCGGAGATCGCCCTGCAGGCTCCCGGTACGCTGGTGATTCCGTTATGGGTTCGCAATCGAACCGCGAAAAATCAAGAGATCACCCTCTCCGTGGCTCTGCCCACGGGGTGGACGACGCTAGACGGCACCGGGAAGTTTACCGTGGCGGCAAAGCAAGTCGCGGCCACGCGCATCGAAATCACTTTGCCTGCGCTTGCTGAAAATGGCGGCAAGAAACTGGAGCCACAGGAAATCAGCGTTCATGCGGATTCGAACGGGCAATCCATCGGGGAGATCAAACTTCGGGTTGAACTTCGGAAACGAGCGCTGCCTCAGTAGACTGCTTCAAGATTTCTTTTGACGCGCTGCTTCCATTTGCTCCCAAGCGGCTTCGGGCAACAGCAGCAGGTCATTGAATTCGCCGGCACCCCGCAGCCATTGCGCGCCGTCGATCACGACGCATTCACCGTTGATGTACTCGGCCATGTCGCTGATGAGAAACGCCGCGAGATTGGCCAACTCCTCGTGCCGCCCGAAGCGCTTCATGGGATGCTTGTCCTTGACGTGATCTTCGAATGGCTTTGAAGGCATCAGCCGCGACCACGCGCCTTCCGTCGGGAATGGCCCCGGCGCGATGGCGTTCAGCCGGATGTGATATTTCGCCCATTCCACGGCGAGCGAGGTGGTCATCGCCAAAACGCCCGCTTTCGCGCAAGCCGACGGCACGACAAACCCCGAGCCGCAGTTGGCCGCCGCGTAGGTGGTTACGATATTCAGCACATTGCCGCCGAGCTTTCGGGAAATCCAGCGCTTGCCAAACACCTGCGTGCAGTTGAATGATCCGTTCAGTACGATGCCGACGACGGCGTTGAAGGCATTGGGAGTCAGTCTTTCCGTGCGCGCCATGAAATTTCCGGCGGCGTTGTTGACGAGCGCATTGATTTCGCCGAATTGTTCCTCAGCCTTTGCTGCCGCGGCTTCAACGGCTTCGTGGTCCCGCACGTCGCAAGCCGCGTAGGCAGCTGCGCCGCCCGCCCGGTGGATCTCATCGCATGTTTGCCGCAGCGGCTCTTCCCGCCGGCCGACGAGGAACATACGCGCGCCCAGTTCAGCAAACCGCAACGCCATCGACCTGCCGAGTCCCGATCCTCCGCCGGTAAGAAAAATCGCACGGCCCTTCAACAGGTCCTTTTGGAACACGTTTCACCGCCTCGTGCAGCTGACTGAACGTGCGCGTCACCTGCGGAACGCGATTCTAATCCATCAGAGAGATTGCCAATGACTTTTTCGAAGGGCGACCGATGGGGGGCGAAAGTCAGGTAAACACGCCTAAGGATGCATCTGAGCAGGAATGGGCCGCCCCATCGCCTTTGCATATTCAGCGGCGTAAAGGGGACTCTCCGGAAATTCCTCGCTCAACTCGTGAAACAGTTTCTGCGCCAGGGGATTTTGTTTTTCCCTGCGAGCCGCCAACGCCAGCAAAATCTTGGCATACGGCTGCAGGTACCGTCCCTTTTCAATAGTGTTTCCAAGCTGTTCCATTCCGAGCTTTTTGTCGCCGTGGATACCTCCGAACCGGAGCAGGAAACGCTTACCTCCCGAAAGGCTTCCGATAATGTAGTTGGCCGTGCCCAGAGCGACGTATGCGTCGTTGGCGTCCGGCTGCTGCGCAAGCAATTCCTTGGCATGCGCGCTGGCTTCCTTGAGCCGCTTCAAGGCTTCCAGGTGTTCTTTTTTGAGAATCAATTCGGCATTCGATTCCATTCCTGCAGAGAGGGCCAGAGCGAAAAGCCCTTCCGGGTCGCGTGCGTCTTTCGCCAGGCGCTGGCGGGCGAGTTTTCGGGCGAGTTGAATAGCCTCTTGAAAACTCTTCAAGCGCCCGGGATCGGGTTTGCCGTCAATACCATTCAGGAATCTTTTCTCATTCAAAAAGAAATCACTCGAGAGGACGCCCTGGCGATACAACTCCTCGAAGAGGTAACTGGCTGCGACGGCCACTTGGCCAAAAGGCTCGTCGGGATGCCGCGATTCCCAGTCCGCAAATTTCTCGCGGCCTTCGGCGAAGTTTTGGTTATAAAGAAGGTGAAATCCGGAAGCGAGTTCCGGCACCTTGGTGAACGCCGGACTATGTGCGTCGGTCTCCGGCCGCGCGCCGCAGATGACCGCGGAGAGCAACAGCAGGGATGCCATGCTGTAGATTCGCCAACGCATTCGAGGCCTGCTCTTCAGAAGAGTCCGGGCAAGAAGCGCGGCTTGCCGGTCATCGCGGCGCGATAGTCTGGATTGGCGAAGAGCACGCGTTCCTCCGTGGAGAGGCGTTGCGCCAGAACTCCGATGTGCGCAATGGCTCCCGCGACAGCGGTGATCCAGGCCGTGTGTATCAGAGGAAGCGCCAGCATCTCGGCAAAAACGGCCGCATAGTTAGGATGCCGAACGTAGCGAAAAGGTCCAGAAGTCACCACGCCGAGGCGCGTGGAATCCACGACCTGAACATTCCAGTGCTCCCCGAGCGAGCGCATGACCCACCAGCGCACGGCGTTCGCCGCGAGGAAGACGGCAAACATCGGCGCAGCCAGCCAGGGGATGAAAGGACGCCTAAGGAGGACTACTTCGAGCGTAGCGCCAAGCAGCACCGCGGTATGCAGCAGCACCATCCAGCGGAATTTCGGCTCTTCGACTTTCGCCGCGCCGCGCGCGGCCATTTCCCTTTGGTGCCGCTTGGAGATGCGCAATTCGGCCAGCCGCAGCGCCGCCACGGCAAGGAGCAGACCGAGAAACGCAATGACGCTCAGGTCCATTGCAGTAGCAAGAACTCCGCGCTGAAGCCCGGTCCAAACGCCGCGGCCAGCGCGTATTCACCAGGCTGGGGCGGTCTTTTTTCCATCCACTCCTGCAGAATAAAAAGGATCGTCGCGCTGGATAGATTTCCGACGTTTCCGAGAATGTCCCAGGATGGCTGCGTGTCGCACTTGCACAAGCCGAGTTCCGTCTCGATGTTCCCGAGCAGCCGAGCTCCCCCGGGATGTAGAATCCAGCCCTTGATGTCCTCGCGCTTCCGGCCGTGGCGATCGAGGAAACCCTGCACCAGCCCGCCGATCTTTCCCCCGATCATTTCCGGAACATCTTTTGCCAGCAGGATGTGGAATCCGGAATCACGCAGATCAAATCCCATGGCGCCCAGCGAATCGGGAAACGTATACGTCTCTGAGGCGAGAATCTTCGGCCCGCGCATTTGTTTTCCGCTGACGACCACGGCGGCGGCGCCGTCGCCGAATAGGACCGCAGAGATCAGGTTAGCCTGCGAAATGTCTTTGCGCTGCAACGTGAGCGTGGGCAGCTCCACGGCGATGATCAGGACGTTTCCGCCGGGTTCGGCCTTCAAGTAATCGGCCGCGCGTGCCAGGGCCATGGCCCCCGCGGCGCAGCCCAGTTCCGTGAACGGCATGCGCCGGATATTCGATCGGAATCCCATCAGATTGATTAGGTGAGCATCCAGAGACGGGATCATGAAGCCCGTACAGGACACGGTGATAATCATATCGATTTCATCGGCCTTCAAGCCCGCGCGCCCCAGGCACTTTTCCGCAGCTTCCTGGCCGAGCTTCACGGCATGCTCGATGTATTCGTTGTTGGTTTGCGAAAGCGGGCGCGGCTCGATGATGTAGTCGAGGGGGAAGATGGAGTGCCGCTTATGAACCTGGGCGTTATCGACGATGCTCATCATCGCCTCGAGGCGGCGCTCGGGAATGTCAAAGACGCGTCCCATGTACACCTTCACGTCATCGCGCGTGATGGTGTAGGGCGGGAGCACGGTGGCCGTCGCGGCGATGGTGGGATACGAGGCGGCGACAGCTTCTGTGGGTCGATTGCGCGCGGATTCCATCAGTCTCCTTGGGCACAAAACCAGCGTTGTCTGTTCTCCGCCGCATAAACCGTTTGGATGCGGCGTTTCCGAGGCAGGCTGCGTTTGAGCCCATTGACTTTATATCATTTTTAGCAGGGAGCGCACTATTTTGTGTGGCTGAGGGCGGCAATACTCACGGAACTAACGCGTAGTGGATACTTGAGAAAAAGTTTCCAAGGGGGCCGGCACTGCATTTCACCGCGCTCGAGCCTATCGGGCACGATACCGGCCACCTCCGCGCGGAAGCGCCGGCCATTCTGCGGCGAGGGTACCGTGATCGGAAACTTGCGCGAAGTCGCTGAGCGCCTCGCACCCGGTCGCGCCTGCATATCCGTTGTTTCCGACCACGGCTTTATGGAGACTGGTGCGCCATTAAATTTATTCCCGTGGGCGAGCGGTGCAAACTTCGTTGACGGACCGTGATAGATTCTCTAGTCGTTGAGGTGCCTCATGCGCGGAATGCTATTTTACTCCTTCGTGTTGGCCGCGGCGGTATGTCTCCTGGTGAGCCCGTCAGCGCTGGGCCAGGCGGCCAAGTGGCCCGGGACGGCGGAGGGCGATTACGTCGCTAAAAATTTCAAGTTCCGGTCGGGGGAAACGCTACCGGAATTGCGACTGCACTATACGACGCTTGGCAAGCCGGTGCGCAATGCGGAGGGCCAGGTGACAAACGCTGTCCTCATTCTTCACGGTACCGGCGGCTCGGGAACTCAATTCTTGCAGCCCATCTTTGCCGGGGAATTGTTTGGACCGGGGCAACTCCTGGATTCGAATCGATACTTCATTATTCTTCCCGACGGCATAGGCCATGGGAAATCTTCGAAGCCCAGCGACGGGCTGCACGCTCACTTCCCGCAATACGACTACGACGACATGGTAGCCGCACACCAGCAACTTCTCAGCGAAGGCCTCGGCGTAAGTCACTTGCGCCTCATCCTCGGCACATCGATGGGCTGCATGCACTCCTTTGTGTGGGGTGAAACGTATCCGGAATTCATGGACGCGCTGATGCCGCTGGCGTGTCAGCCGGTGCAAATCGCGGGACGCAACCGCACCTGGCGCAAGATGGTGATGGACGCGATTCGCAACGATCCCGAATGGAAGGGAGGAGAGTACTCGGCAGAACCACAGCAAGGGTTGCGCACGGCGCTTGACCTGTTGCTCATCGCCGGCAGCGCACCGCTCTATATGCAGAAAACCTTGCCGACGCGGGACGCCGCGGACAAATATCTCGACGACTATTTCAAAACGCGTATGACAGGACTGGACGCCAACGACCTCTTGTACGCTGTGAACGCTTCGCGCAATTACGATCCCTCGCTGCAGCTCGAGAAAATCACTGCGCGCGTCATGTACATCAATTCTGCGGACGACTTCATCAATCCGCCCGAACTCGGTATGGCCGAACGCGAAATCAAAAAGGTGAAAAACGCACGCTTCGTCTTAATCCCCATCAGCGACGAAACACGCGGCCACGGCACCCACACGCGGGCTGTTGTTTGGAAACAGTACCTTGCGGAACTGCTTGAGAAATCAGCGCACTAAAGATTTTGCCGCGGCCCCGATACGACAGCGAAGTATATCTGTCCGGTTAGGTGGTGGCCTGGCTGGCGCGGATTTCCTGCCAGCGGCGGGGGCGCTTGTTGGCTTGGAGAACTTTCTTGCGCAGGCGGATAGATTTCGGCGTGATTTCCACGTACTCGTCGTCCGCGATGAACTCGATGGCTTGCTCGAGGCTCAGCTCGCGGTGCGGAATGAGGCGGATGGCTTCGTCGGCGCTGGAGGAGCGCATATTGGTCTGCTTCTTTTCCTTCGTAACGTTTACGTCCATATCCTGCTCGCGCGAATTTTCGCCGACGATCATGCCCTCGTAAACGTCTATGGCCGGCCCGATGAACAGCTCGCCGCGCTCCTGGATGTTCCACAACGCAAACGCGGTGGATGGTCCGCTGCGGTCCGCCACCAATGCACCGGTTGGACGAAGCGCCATCTCTCCGCCGTATTCCATCCAGCCTTCGAAAATCGAATGAATCAGCGCCGTGCCGCGCGTGTCCGTGAGCAACTGGCTGCGCAGCCCGATTAATCCGCGTGACGGAATCTTGAAGTCCATGCGCACGCGGCCCGAGCCGTGATTGCTCATCTTGATCATCTCGCCGCGCCGGCTGCCCGTCGTTTCCATGATGATGCCGATGAAATTTTCGGGCACGTCGATCACCAGGCGCTCTAGCGGTTCGAGTTTCTTGCCGTTTTCTGTGCGGGTAACAATCTCAGGCTTGCCCACCATCAGCTCAAAACCTTCGCGCCGCATCGTTTCGATCAGAATCGCGAGCTGCAATTCGCCGCGGCCCAGCACGCGGAAAGATTCCGGCGTGTCCGTGTCTTCGACGCGGATGGACACGTTGGTCAGGAGTTCTTTTTGCAGGCGGTCGCGCAGATCGCGCGAAGTCAGGTACGTTCCGTCTTTGCCGGAAAGCGGACTGCTATTGACGGTGAAAATCATCGCCAGCGTGGGCTCGTCGATTAGCAGCGGTTCCAGCGGCATCGGGTTCGCTAAATCCGTAATGCTTTCCCCGATGTTGATGCCTTCGACGCCGGCAATCGCCACGAGATCCCCTGCTGGGACGGCTTGCGCTTCGTCGCGTTCCAGGCCTCGGAAGGTATACAGTTTGGTGATGCGCGTCGGCGTGAGCCGGCCGTCCAGCTTGACAATGCCCACGTCCGCGCCGCGCCTGAGCGTGCCGTTGAAAACGCGCCCGATCGCGATGCGTCCCAGAAATTCGCTGTAATCCAGGTTCATCACCTGAATCTGCAGAACTCCTTCGGGGTCGCCCGGA
>Ga0210406_10002313_pt1 | contig 21978 bp, 21 predicted proteins | sample IncBWC30MmetaG_FD_155454 | JGI IMG/M metagenome (GOLD analysis project Ga0210406, IMG submission 155454) | Forest soil microbial communities from Barre Woods Harvard Forest LTER site, Petersham, Massachusetts, United States - Inc-BW-C-30-M | ecosystem: Environmental > Terrestrial > Soil >...
CAGGTCAAGAAGGTCGGGCTGGGATTCGAGCTTCCGCCAAGCTTGTTTGGGCTACAAATTGTGGAAAACGTAGAAGCGGCCTAAATGGGTAACCCGAAGAAAATAAGGGAGGAAGTGGTCGGGGCGAAAGGATTTGAACCTTCGACCTCCTGGTCCCGAACCAGGCATCTGAATCCCATAAACGCTTTATCTGGCGTCGCTTACGGGACAAGAAGCGTTATTTCCCCCCTCTTAGTTGTACCTAACTTGTACCTATCTTGGCGTAACACCCGTATCCCTAGGCTTAGTGGAAGGCGTCTGCCTTGGGCGCACGCAACTCGACTCCAACAACTCCGTCGATTTCTTCTACTTTCACCGCACGGTGCGCAATATAACCGACACTGGAAGTGCGCCTAAGTCCGGTGAGTTGTCGCGATGTTTTGTAGTGGCTTTTTTACCCTGGCGACTTACGATATGCTCGTGTCGAATGTTTGCCCTTGCGAGGACTGGGCCGTCCGAGCAGATTGAAGAAGATGCATGCCATCCCTGACCACCCATCACCGGCAATTTGGCTCGGTTTCTATCGTGGACCTGCGCGGAAGCCTTGGTCTCGGAGAAAGCAGTATGACTCTTCGCGGGACAATCCGTGATTTAATCGAAATTGGACGGACTAAAATCATCCTCAATTTCCGTGAAGTGAATGACATAGACAGTGCAGGAATTGGGGAACTGGCTGGCGCCTACGTGCCCTTGAAGTCCAAGGGCGGCGAATTGAAGTTTTTGAATCCGACGAAAAAGGTTCATGGAGTGTTGCAAATCACTCAACTGGATAAGGTTTTCGAGGTGTACACCGACGAGCAAACAGCCATCCGGAGTTTTTCCTAATTTCCAAAACTTACGCGGCACATTCGTTCTTGTCTATTCGGCCTCAGATCAGAGACTCTGGAAGTCGATCACTAAGAGGGTTATGTCATCTTCCTGTCCCTCCCCCCTGCGATTTTCTGACCAGCCCATCAACTCATCAAGCATCAAGTCGGCAAATTTGTCTGCTTTGAGCTTATGGTTAGACTCCAAAAACACTTTGAACAGGTCGGGTCCAAATTCTTCCTTGGACGGGCTCCTGGTTTCCAATATTCCGTCCGTATAAAGGACCGCCTTGTCGCCCGGTTCCACACATACCTCAGCAACAGAGTAGGGTGCATCAGGGAAAAGGCCGAGTAGAAGACCATTCTCCAGCACCTCTGAGGCACACTCTCTTGACTCGCGCCACAATAAGAGCGGGGGGTGCCCTGCCCCGGCGTACTTTATACAGCTTTTTTCTGCGTCCACGAACACGTAGGCCGCGGTCACAAAATGGTTTTTGAACATTCCGCACAATGACTGGTTCAATCCGGCCAAAACTCTCGCAGGATCAAACGCGTGCGGGGATTGCGCGGCCAGTGCAACCTTTAACATGGACGCGATGAGGGCCGCAGGCAGACCGTGCCCGGAAACGTCGGCCACCAAGATTCCCACGCGTTTCTCGTCCACCATGAGGAAATCGTAAAAATCACCTGCGACCAAATTCATGGGAATGTAACGCGCAGCGATTTCCAGGCCTCTGATCTTGGGTATCTCGTGCGGCAGAATGGACAATTGAATCTCGCGCGCCATCTCCAGTTCGTTATTAATGTCCAACAGTTGCCGGGCCAGTAGTTCGCGCGCTTCACGAAGCACGAGATGCGTGCGAACACGCGCTTTCACGACTGCCGGCGAGAAAGGCTTGTGAATGTAATCCACAGCTCCAACTTCGAATCCTTTTGTCTCGTCATCGGCTTCGGTCTTCCCTGTCAAGAAGATCACTGGTATGTCCCTAGCCTCTGGGGTAGCTTTCAATATCCCGCAGACTTGGTAGCCGTCCATCTCCGGCATCTCGACATCCAGCAGGATCAGGTCTGGATGCGGATTGGCTTTCACTAGGTCCAGAGCTTTTGCACCGCTCGTGGCAACTCGGATTTTGAAGTCGTCCTTCAGAATCGAACGCACCACCTGAAGATTGGCAGGAGCGTCGTCTACCACGAGTACTAGTTTTTTCTCTCCGGGAGTGATCATTTCGTCTGTTCCCCATTCGCACCGTAATCCTTCGCGATCTCAGCTAACTTTAAAAGCGCACCTTCACAATCAAACTCGTTGATGGCTGCTCTAAGGGCATTCAGTCGAAGTTTGTCGCAGTTGCCCGTGAGAACAGCTTCCAGCGCAACAAAAGCTTCTGCAGCGTCGCCGTCGCTCGACTCAAGGAGTGCCCTGAGATGCGCGATTGCCGCTGATGCTGCTAGCACATCGAAGTCCGGGGTCCTTCCTACCTCCACCGGCCGGTCAGGAATGACATCGCGCATCGCTTCCTGGATGGCTTGAATCTGGTGACTGACCTCTAGAGTGAATTGTTCAACCATCGCGGGGACGGTAGCATCCGCTTCGCGAATGGCTCGCTCCAGCTTTTCGGCCGCAGTGAATACCTTGCCAAGTCCGATATTTCCCGCGACGCCTTTCACCTTATGGGCGATTCGTTCCGCCAGTTTGTTCTCTCCACTTTTGATTGCGGCCCGGATCTGCGAATTCACTTCGGACTGCCCGGCAGCGAACTGCACAAGCAGGTCGCGGTAAAGTCGCTTGTTCCCGGCAACACGTTTGAGACCCTCTGCGATGTTAACGCCCTCAATTTCGGGGAGGATCATCTCGTCGGCCAGTCTTGCAGCTCTGTCCTCGGCTCCGGCAGCCTGCACCTGCTGTGGCTTCGCCCAACGCATCAGCGTCACAAAGAGCGCATCGGGATCGATGGGCTTGCTTACATGATCGTTCATTCCGGCATCGAGGCAGCGTTGTCGCTCCTCTACCAATGCGTGCGCAGTCATGGCGATAATTGGAAGTCCTTGAAGCTGCTGATGGGCTCGAAGAAGTCTGGTAGCGGTGAAACCATCCATCTCGGGCATTTGGAGATCCATGAATACGACGTCAAACGGCGGGAGCTGCTCGCCCTCTGTCAGGATTCTCACGGCTTCGCCGCCGTTATTGGCGATCGTCACACTAGCTCCCGCGCTCTCAAGAAGTTCGGTTGCCACCTGCTGATTCACCTCATTGTCTTCGACCACCAGAATGCGGATTCCATTGGCATTCTGAGGAGTCGTAACGGCTCTTGTGATTTGCGAGTGGTCAGCCTCGTTCCCGCCGCCACCAAATAACTCTAAAAGGGTGTCGTAAAGTGTCGAGGGAGTGACCGGCTTCAGCAGATAGCCTTCAATGCCCATCTCTTCGGCTTCCGCCCGGATTTCGTCCCGCCCGAACGCAGTGACCATCACGATTTTGGGTATGTGTTTGAAACGGTTGCCAGCCTTAATGATCCGGCTCGCCTCCAGGCCATTCATGCCTGGCATACGCCAGTCCATCATGACAAGCCGATAGGGATCCTGGTCATCGGCGCCAGCGAGCTCGCGGATTGCATCTTCGCCAGAGGAAGCTGATTCGACCCTGAGGGCGAGTGCCTTTAGAGAATCGGCCAGGATCTCGCGGGCCTGTACATTATCATCCACGACAAGGGCCCGGATGCCGGCGATGTCCGGGATCAATTGCTTGCGCTTCGTTTCACCCGACCCTATCCCAAACCACGCGGTGAAATGAAATGTGCTGCCGGCGCCGTAATGGCTCTCAACCCAAATGTTGCCGCCCATCAGTTCGACGAGTCTCTTGGAAATCGAGAGGCCGAGCCCCGTGCCACCATACTTTCGAGTGGTGGAGGTATCGGCCTGGCTGAACGCTTGAAACATACGGGCCGATTGTTCCGGCGTCATACCGATTCCCGTGTCGCGCACGAAAAATTCCAGATTCGCTCGGTCAGAAGTCTTTTCTACCAGCGCGACGGTCACACCGATCTCCCCGTGCTCGGTGAATTTCACCGCATTGTTGACAAGGTTTATCAGGATTTGACCGAGCCGCAGCGGGTCGCCAATGAGATTTTGGGGGAGATCCTGGTTCGCGGCGATGAGGAATTCCAGATTCTTGTCGTGAGCTTTGTGACTAACCACGCTGGAGACGTTCCCGAGCACTTCTTCGAGGCGGAAATCGGTCTTCTCCATATCCAGCTTCCCGGCCTCGATCTTGGAGAAATCCAGAATGTCGTTAATGATGCCCAGGAGAGATTGAGCGGCGGCCTTTGATTTGGTCAGGTAGTCACGCTGCTTGGGTGTGAGGTCCGTCTTCAGCGCGAGATGCGTCATGCCGAGGATGGCGTTCATTGGAGTGCGGATCTCGTGGCTCATGTTTGCAAGAAAATCGGACTTGGCTTTGGTGGCGGCGACGGCCGCTTCCTTCGCGGTCACGAGTTCCGCCTCCAGCCGCTTGAACTCTGTGATATCTTGCGAGACGCCGTACACGTCGGTGGGCTTACCCTCAGCATCCTTCTGGACATGTCCCAGCGCGTGGATCCAAGCGATGCGTCCGTCGATCGGACGTTTATACGCAAACATCGTGTCATACGTGGGCGACTTGCCTTCCACCGCGGCGTTGAACGCCTCTCGCGCGATCTTGGCAGCGGCCTCGTCACCCTCACTCGCGTGACCGAACATCTCGTCGAGCCGGTAACGGTAATCGGGGCGCGGGAGCTCGCCGAAAACGGCGACTCTGCGAGGGGAGGAGTTGTACCACCCGGAGCCGTCCAGTGGGACGTGCCAGTAGCCGGCTTTAGAAAGTTCCAGTGCGGTGTCCGCGAGAAAGTTCACGTGACGGAGTTCTTCATCGCGCTTCCGGAGAAGATCCTCTGCCGCCCTGCGTTCCGTAATATCTTCCTGCAAAGAGGCCACATACTGCGGTCTGCCCGCGGCGTCACGGAGCAAGGAATATCTCACGCTCGTAACGACGATGCGGCCGTCTCTGCGAACCAAGCGCTGTTCCCATTCGTCCTTTTCACGTCTCCCCTGGACAAGTTCGGCATAACGTTTCGCGTCTGAGGCACTTTCATCGGGATGAGTAATCTCGTCCCAGGTTTCCAATCGGCTCAGTTCTTTTTCGGAGTAACCCAGCATCTCTTGCAACGCGCGGTTGGGACTGAGTTCCCGTGTGTCGATCTTGAAGACACCGATGCCGATCTGAGCGTTTTCGAAGATTGAACGGAAAAGCTGCTCGCTCGCCTGCAACTTTTCCTCGGCCCGCTTGCGGTCAGTGATACCAACCACTGTGACGACAGCTCCAGTAATCTTTCCGTCCTCACGAATGGGAAACGAGGAATACTCAACTGGGATAGGGGTGCCGTCTCGCCTCCACATCACCTCATTGTCCACGCGGCAGCCCTCGCCCTTCTTGAACGCACGGTATATGGGGCATTGATCCACCGGATAGGGGGAGCCGTCGGATCTGTGGTGATGCACCAGGTCGTGCATGTTGCGACCCAAAGCTTCTTCGGAGCTGTAACCGACCATCTCGCAGGTAGCGCGATTTATGAATGTGCATTTCCCTTGCAGGTCGATCCCATAGGTGCCCTGGCCACTAGATTCCAACAAGAGTTGCATTCGTTGCGTGACGAGACTTCGTTCCTTTTCTGCCAGCGTGCGATCCGTGACGTCTTCCGTCATTGCTACGACATATTGCGGCCTTCCTTCCGCATCCTTTAACAACTGGAACCTTCCGTTGGCAAAGAGGACCCGGCCGTCCCGGCGGATGAAACGTTGTTCATATTCGTCCGTCTCCCGCTTCCCCTGGATGAGCTCAGCATATCGCTGAGCGCAAGAGACGCGTTCCTCCGGGGGAACCATATCGTCCCACCGCTCCAGACGGCTCAGTTCTTCTCCCGTGTAACCCAACATTTCCTGGAGTGCGCGGTTGGAGACAATTTCCCGGCTATCGATCTCAAAGACGCTGATACCAATCTGCGAATTCTCGAAAATCGAACGGAAGAGCTGCTTGTTCGACCGCAGGCCTCTCTTGGCAACTTTGTGCACGCTTCCTCCCTCCAAGGGCCCGGAGTACAGTGCGACGCTACCTTCGTCCCCGATTTTCCGCTATTGGCAATAATGACGGGTCCAGCCAGGAAGACGTAAGGGTGGATGGTCCGGCAGGAGCAGCTTGAAAACTGGGGACCCTGTCTCTTTTGACAATTCTCAAAGTACCGCCCCTTGGCACACCTTGGTGCAACCTGAAACGAGAGGGCCCGGGCAATCTCCCCCTCCTCCGAACTTTCCTGGGCCCTCAGAGCTTATCGGGGCAAAGCGTTCGCGGTGTAGATGAAAGTGAGGAATCACTATGAAGGTCAAATTCACCCTGGTCATCTTCTTTTTCATGGCAACCGCGGCGATGCACCCGTTGGCTGCGCAACAGAAGGGCCAATGGGTCCCTGGCCAATATGGATTGAACTCAGGCGTGATCCCAAGTTCGGGATTCACGTATCAGAATCTGGCGCTGAACTATTCCGCCGGTTCGTTGAATGACGCCAACGGCAACGGCCTTCCGGGAATCACCGGTACCTACTCATTCTGGGTGGACGAAAACATTTTCATGTTCGTGCCGAAATACAAATTCCTCGGGGGCTATTTTGCGCCGTATGCGTCCGTAAACGTTGCAAACGGTTCACTGGTGGCCGACATCCGTACCTTGGGAGCAAGCGCTGGCGGCACAGGTTTGGCCGACACATTTGTGCAGCCGTTCAACATGGGCTGGCATTTCAGCCGGCTCGATCTGAACGCCGGTTACGCCTTCATGGCTCCTACCGGTCGATTCACGCCCCTCGCCAGTAACAATGTTGGTTCCGGATATTGGGGAAATAACCTGACTTCCGGCGCAACGTTTTACGTCACCAAGAACAAGGGCACGAGTGCCAACATCTTCGTGGATTGGGAAGCCCACGGCAAAAAGTCCGGCATCAATATTACTCCCGGTCAGGCGGTCACCACCGAGTGGGGACTGGGTCAAGCTCTGCCTCTCTCGAAAGACATGAGCAAAATCCTGCAAATTGGCTTTGTGGGTTACGACCAGTGGCAGGTGAGCAACAACGGCGGCGTAACCAGGCTGCTGCCCTACTACTCCGTTCACGCTTTGGGCGCTCAAGGCAATTTCATTGCACCAAAGCAGGGACTCAACTTTTTCTTCAAGTACTACGGCGAATACAGCGCTAAAGCTCGTCCGCAGGGACGGACGTTCGTCTTTGGCGGCTCCTGGACGCTGAAGATCCCGAAGAGCTAAATGACAGACTTTTACATCACCGTTGCGCCTAGCGGTCCTGCTGATGCGCAGCCTGAGGGAGGTTTCCATGGCTGAGTTGAATACCCTGGGACCATTTTACGTTCCGTCCGCAGGGAAGCGGCGGTACGACGCAGTGGTGAAACTCATCGGCGTTATCTGCAATCAGGCTTGCATCTACTGTTTCTACCTTTGTAAAAAGATCGGCTGGCAGCACCAGCAAGTTTCTGATGTCCGTAGGAAAACGTCACGCAGTAGAGCGTGAAAAAAAGGAAGAGCAAGTTGGTATGGGCGACCGATATGTGTCATTCAGCCGCAGTGGAACGATAAGCAGTCGGTGCAGCGCCATGCCGAATCGCGCTGACGGCGCTCTCATCGACTACGTTCGGGGCCGTAGGTGCCTTCGCGCAGCAACCCACGGCTGACAAGTGCTCGCCCGGGCGCCACGTAACTCTTAATTCAAACTACTTGCCGCCCCGCCGGAGAAATTCGGTGGAGAGATCAACCTCAACCCCTCGACTCAAAATCTTGCTGGACTCCACTCGTCGTACCCCCAACATTCTTTTGATTATGACTGACGGCGTCGGGATTCGCCGAACCGAGCACCTTTGGCGGCCTCGTCCCGGCGCCGAGGATGGATCGCATCGCCGGGTTTACCAGGAGTTACGAAGCCGGATGGTCGAGAGATGGAAGAGTCGGGCTCACTCGCGTGTCCTGTCAATTAGTTTGGACAACGGCCGTGGGCTTCCACGTTCCGTTGCCGGGCCGGCAAGATCGAAGGCGGCGTGTCTTTGGGCCAGTACAGGCGCATCGCCAAATAGATAGTGCCGTTGAGCGCCGGCAACCAGTTAGGTTCCTTGGCCTTAACGGGTGAGTCTTTCTGGATATCTCGGCGATCCGGCTCAATCTGCATCGCAGGAAAAAAGAAAGTACGCACTGGAAGATGTGTCCTGGACGCCTGAACGTTTGGCCTGACTGTTCGGACTGTGTTGCTGGCGGCGCAGCACCTGCGCAAAGCTGATGTGGCGAAATTGCACCCAATTTAGCAAGTCCGAAAACGTCAAAGGCGGGCGCCGCTGCCCTTATTCCAACTGGTGTCAAATGGCAGTAACCCTAACCTCCAAGCTTTTGGTAATTGGAATTTGTCGTAGTCACGACGAGTTCTTTCGCCGTCGCGTTGAGAACGGTCTGCTGGGCGTAGTTGGGGCCGTTCGGGAGGGTGGCCATTTGAACATGGAGCGTCACCGCATGCTTCTCTTCATCCAGGTAGGTATCTACGTCCAAGGAAGTGATTTTCTTTGCCACGGTATTGAAGGTGACGGTCATGCGATCGCCGGGTTGGGCATAATCAGTGAACACCAATCTCACCGCGCCCGGAACAGGATTCAACGAGAACTTGCCCGCTTGATAGGCTTCCTCCATTCTCTGAGGGTCGGGTGGCACGTATATTGAAAGAAGGCTCTTCACCTGATCCATGTATGCCTTAATTTCGGCTTTTTTCTTGGCAATAATTTTTTGCTTCATCCTGCCGCCGCTGGGTTCTGGCGGGGGAGCGCCGATCGGAGTCTTCTGAACTTGTCCGTCAGGTCCGTACTGGCAGAGACTCTCCGAGGGCGGCTTCGCATCTCCCTTCAAGGTGAGCTGGATTGTTTCGGTCCATTGATATTGGCGAAGTTGCCGTTTATTTTCGGCAGCAACCGCTTTCACAGCTGCCAGTTTTTGTTGAAGCTCAGGATTCTGCGAAAGCGCTGGGATGGCGGCCACAACCACTACCACACCAGCGAGTATCAAGCCTTTATTGAGTGCGTTGACAACGCGGGTGGACGAATGATTGTTGTACGTCACAGCAGGTCGCCAATTCATATGAACTCTCCTTAGGCCGCCTCTTTTACGGAGTAGGCACCACTTGGTAAATCACCCCGTTCGCGCCGTAGGAGGGTTTGAACCAGGTGTTGCCGCACAAATAGTAGGTTCCGCCCGAGACAGTGGGACTGATGCAGCCGGCAGGCAGCGCCCCATAAACCCCGCCCATCTGGTACGCGCCGCCGGTGGTGGTGGCTGTGGTGCCTGCGGCGGCGTGACCGGCGTTGGAAGCCGCGGCATTGGCATTCGCGGCGGCCTGATTCGCGTTGGCGGCGGCCTGATTCGCATTGGCCGCAGCAGCGTTAGCGTTTGCGGTGTTCGCATTGCTTGCGCCTGCGGTATAGCCCGCGTTGTAGGAACTCGCCGATTGAGAGTTGTTATTGGAAGAGGCGACCGCGGCCCCAACAGCCACGCCGACTACCAAACCTGCCGCGGCGGCACCTGCAGTTGAACCAGAGCTGCAGTTGTAGCAGCTTGAACCGTAGTACGCCACCGTGGTGGGTGGATGATAGCCATAGTAGGCAGTAGGTGGATGATAGGCCGCGCCATATGCACCGCCGTAGTGGGCGTTACCGTAGGCCGTCTGGCCAGATGAATTTGTAGCGACGGTACCACCTCCGGCGTAATGTGTCGCGCTACCACCGTAGGCGTTCGTAGCAGTCGTCTTTCCAGATCCTTCCGCATGATATGCAGAGCCACCGTATGCGTTGGAGGCGCTGGTCCCCTGTCCGGCGGTATGGGTCGCGCTGCCACCGTAAGCATTGGTACGCGTGGTGGTATTCCCGCTGTGGGAGGTGGAACCGCCGCCATAGCGGTTCGCGTGCGCTTGGCCCCGGGCCGTCCCGCAGAAAAGCAGTGTGAATACCAGGGTTACCAAACTAAGCAGAATCTTTCTCATGATTTGTCCCTCCTCGTTCATGGCTTTTTGGGTGCATTCGACCTCGCCGAAGGCATGGTGCCCGACGCGGCTTGCGTCTTAATTTCAGCGAACGGGATGCGTTTCGCGTTGGCGGCGTTCGAGAGCGCGAAGGTATCCGGGGGAACGGTAAGGTCAAGTTGCCAGTTGGAGAACTCCACCTGGCTGCGCAAACGCTCTGGATCATCGAGAAAAATTGCCCGGACCATCTGGGGGAGCTTGTCCTCGGTTCCAATCCATAACTGGATGAACACGCCGTTGTCGACGTATGCCACCATATCCGTCGTCGTTCCGGCAACCACGTGGGACTGGCCGACGTAATAGGCAAGAGTCAGCCCTTCAGCCATATCCTTATAAGGGTCGGCAACAACCAAGTCGGTGAAGGTGAAGAAGATGCCGGCGGAGTGGTAGACAGCTTCCAACATGGCGTCAATTGTAGGCGGCGCATCACTCGCGGCGACTAGGTTTTCAGCCGGCGCGAATGCTGTCATGGTCTTGCCGTTGTAGTAGAACTCCGAGCCGGGACCGTCGCCTGAAATGATCACACGCATCCGGTCAGGCCTCTGCAGAGTAACGTCTGTCTTTTTTGCATAGGCGAGGGGAGGGCCCTGGCGGCTCGGGGACTCGAAGATTTGCACCGCTGTGAACGACAGGGTGTGCGCGGCAGCCAAGCGGCTACTCACGGCTTTTAGCAGTTCAATTGCTTTGGGCTCCAGGTCCGGTTTGGCCGGGGTAGCTGGAGGCTTGTTGGTTTGGGTGGTCTTCTTCTTTGCGGCCGGAGACGTGGTTTGAGCGCTCGTGGCTGCAGTCACCAGCGAAAGTGCGAGCAGCAACATCAGCAATGCTTCTACAAAAATCTTGAGTCGGGTTTTCATGACATACCTCAAAAAAACTAGCTTGAATTCTTGGTTTCGGTTCCCTTATGGAATCATCCCGCAATCAAACATCTTGTTGGCGATTGGGGGCGCAACTCTGTTGATAAATGCGGTGCGCATCTGGGGATCGCTCTTCAGAAATGCAACCGCCTTTTGTTCTTCGGCGCTCGGCGGAGCCTTTTCGGACTTCTTAATCCACAACTGCTCGCAGGTTGAATGTTGATATTTCTGGATGATTTTATCGGCGACCGCATCCATGATCGGGTACTGCTGCGGTGGTTGCGCCTGGGCTCGGTTGGGCCGAAGCAGTGTGACAGATACGATCACAATCGAAACCAGTGCCAGCACTAGAATCGGGAGGTATAGAAGCTTCATCATCTCCTTCTCCTTAAAAACTTCGGATCGGGAACTCCAAACTCATACATAAGTGATGGTGGCGCGGTACAGCACATGGGGCAATTGTCAAAAGTAACAGGCCAGGGCCCAGGAGCGGGACGTCTTGAAGCTCATTTCTTCTGCAACGAGAAATAAAGATTCATAGCCAGTCCGGCCGAATTCACTTGTTGGTTCGGGTGCTTACCGGTGTTGTTGTCATGCTCGAAATAGGCATTGAACTGGACATGCTTCCCGATGGGGAACAAGCTGCCCGCATAGAGAGACGTGGTGCTCCACTTGCTGTACTGACTCTCGTAGAAGGGCTCGGCGGCGACATAGGGGATAAAGTGATAGGAACGGATCACAAAAGTACGCTCCAGCGAAAGTTTGTTGCGATACCGCCAAGAGAAAATGTCGTTTTTCCAGTCCAGATCCACGCGGTTCCGGTCGGAGAGGAAAAACCCTGCTTGCAAGGGAAAGTTCGACGTTGCGGCTTCAATCAGGCGGGTTTCCCAGGGAGCATTCGGCGCAGTGATGTAGCGATAGCCGGTTTCCAGAACTAGGAATCTGGACTTCGAATCGTCCAGGTCAAATGTGCTCACCTTTTTCAGCTTGATCAGGGGTTTCACATAGATCTGAAGGCTTGGACCAATCGCAAATTGATGCGGGTCACCTCCTTCTCGATCATCCTTCGCCTGGAGAAATACTCGAAAAGTGGAATTTAAGGTGAGGTGCGCGTCAACCTCCGGAAGAAACTGCGATTCCTGTGCGCGCACTGGCAGGCATGCCAAACAAAACAAGCACGCAAAACTCGGAAATACTGCGTGAAGGCGTTTCATTCTTTAGGATTTCCTTACCGATTACCTGCTGAACGAACTCGAACCGCCAGAATATGTACTTGGACCAACCAAAGTATTGTGGCCCTCCGTCTTTGGTAGGCGCCGTTGTTCCACATGCCAACGTGGTCGCCTATAATGGAGACGACCATGGCTTTCCTCTTCCGCTCTACGCTACGCTTGTCTCCAAAAAAAGATCCAGCTGAATGTTCCACCATACAAACAAGAACAATTCAGTAGGACCCAGGAACGTTAGGTCTGGTACGTCGGGAGTAGAATCGCATGGTTGTTCCGACAATCCGACAGGGCCCGGCGAACCGATTTGATACGCTGGCTAAGGTTGAATCAGGGCTTGCATTGAACGTTTTGACGGATAGAGAAGCTGGAAACCACTGTCAATAGTTACAGTGTGGCTCGATTTTTAATAATCCCCTTAGAAGAATATGGTGAGGCCGCGGCTTTACTATGAAAAGTAATGCCGCTGGCAAACCGCATAAAATCGCCAACAGCATGCTGCTTTTCATGACACCTCAATTCACCGCGACGAACACGTCAGTTGACACCCGCAGTGCCTTTCCAATCGATCACATCCGACAGCTTCCAGGCGTTTTGGTTAAGCTGGATTTGCAGTTGTCCCTGTTTGTCGATCACCAACTGGCCCCGTAGCCTGTCATTTCTGACAATAGCAAACGATGCCGGCAGGTGAAAACATCCGCACGAAAGAGTTGCGGTGTTTTTCGTATTCAGGAGGGCTCTCATGCGATTTGCAATCCTCTGCCTCGTAGCGTCGGCGATGCTTGGGTCAGTCACTCAAGCACAAGGTCCAGTTTTCGAAATTACACCGGAAGGTAGTGCTGTTCAATTTTCCGTAAAGGCGTCCGCGACGATTGCCGGCAAATTCGACAAGTGGGATGCCACGCTGAAATATCCGTCCACGGATGTTACGGAGGGCGTCTTGGACATAAAGATTCAGGCAGATTCCGTGAATACTGGGAGCGGCATGAAGGACGGCAAGCTGAAGAGTGGAGACTTCTTCGACGTCAAGCAAAATCCCTATATCACGTTTCACTCAAACAAGATCGTACAGACCGGTCCCACCACTTTTGATGTTCAAGGGACGTTTACCATTCGCGGAGTGTCTAAGCCCGAGACGCTGAACCTGACGGTTTCCGGCAAGGGGACAGGCACAGGCGATATTAAGGGGACAATGGCCTTCGACCGCAAGGAATTCGGGATGAACAGCGGCATTCCATTCATTAAGATCGCTGACCGTGTCGAGGTAAATGTCGACCTTCACGGGAAACGAGTCAGCGGGCCTCCATTGGTCTTTAAGCAGTAGCCAGTTCGGTCCTCAATTTCGTCGTGTCTCACACGCGCCACCCAGGGAGACTCTCGAAATCTGACCGGAAAGAGTCCACGATCTCTTTGGATCGGCAGCTAACCGGACCCTGGGATGTGTCCCTAGTTGGCTTCCCGGAGAGCGGTGGGTCGCGACAGTTGGTGCACTTCGGACCGAGCCTAAAGCTCGGAACGCACCACCAGATCGACATCCACGCCGGTGTCGGCCCATAGTCGGCAGCTGTGGATCATTTCGTCGGAGTCGACTCCTCCTTCCGATTTCAAGCCTTCCGATTCAAATGATGCCTTCTCGAACGCTTTTTCTGTGCGGACTGTCAATATTGCCAATTCCGCAGTTAGGACTCTGCTTATAGGCTGTCACCGAGGCCAGGTTCTCTTGGCAAATGAAAAAAGAACTGAAGGTCGCCCTTGGTCTGGAAACAATTGGGTTTTCCCGAAGCACTAGAAAAAAGGAGAAAAGCTATGTTGCAAGAAATGCGGAAATTGATGTCAAAGGTCGGAGTGGGTCTAGTGTTCGCAATGTTGGCATGCACCGTGGCACCCGCCCAGGATGTAACCAGCAACTCCATGCCTGGTGTTGACTTCAGCAAATACCACACTTATAAGTGGGTCCCCATTGAAGGCGCGGTGCAACCCAACCAGATTATCGACGCGCAAATCAAACAGTCCATAGACTCCCAGTTGGCCGCGAAAGGCCTCACCAAGACGGATAGCGACAAAGCCGACCTTCTTATCGGCTATCAGGTCTCCATCGATCAGGAAAAACAGTGGAACGCCTACGGCATGGGCGGCGGCCTGCGCTGGGGTGGAGGTATGGCCACCGCACAACAATCTACCATCAGCACAGGCATGCTGGTTCTCGACATGTACGACCCCTCAAACAAGCAGCTCGTTTGGACCGGGCGCGTATCTAAGACCCTCGATCCCAGCGCCAACCAGGGTAAGAAACAGAAGAATCTCGACAAGGCTATGCAGAAGTTGTTGAAGAATTATCCGCCGAAGGCGAGCTAGTAGCGATTAGTTTTTGAAGATTTCTCGGGAGGATACCAATGAAAATTAAACTAGTGCATGCGTTTCGAACCATGTTTTTGCCACTCTTTGTTCTTTCGGCCGGAGCGATCCTCAATCCTCCCGTCAGGGCGCAAAGTCCGGAACTCCAAGAGCGAGTCGCGGAGCTCAAGGAGTCAATGGCGAGAAACAAGCAGTCCCTCGGCCAATACACTTGGGTCGAACAGGTCAACATCAGCCTCAAGGGCGAAATGAAAAAGCAGGAGCACTTCCAGGTTCGCCTGGGCCCGGACGGCAAGCCGCAGAAGACTTCTCTCGATCCGCCATCAGACGGCTCTTCCGAAAGCGGCGGCCGTCTGAAAAGGCATGTCGTTGCGAAGAAGAAGGAAGAGTACAAAGAGTATGCCGAACAGATGAAGGCGCTGGCGCAACAATATGTCCCGCCGGACAAGGAGGCGATCCAGCAGGCGTACGCACAGGGTAACATTATGATGGGTCCGGCCGGCGCTCCCACTGAAATCAAATTGGTCTTTCACAGTTTCGTGAAGCCCCAGGATTCCATGACCCTGGTATTCGACAAGGCACAGAAGCAATTGCTGAGCCTGCAGATCGCCTCCTATATGGACGATCCGAAGGATGCGATGAATTTAACCGTGCAGTTTAGCCGGCTGCCCGATGGCACGAGTCACGTCTCCGGCATGGTCATCGATGGCGTGAGCAAGGAGTTGAACATTGCCACGCAAAATTCGAATTACCAGCATCTCTGAGCTGCAAGGTGACGCTCAAGGATGGCGTTGCCCCAAGTCATTCGAAAAACGAGCATCACGGAGAAACTGGTTTGAAAAAGAAAATCGTACTGCTCATTATTGCCTTGGCTTGCTTGGCCATCTTGACGACTGCCGGCCCGAAATTAGCCTCCGCCGGACCAAGTCTACATTCGCATCGACCTGTCAAAACTACCAATTGCGTCAAGGAGTAAATTCCATAGACTCTACGGGACTGAGACTCAATAACCGCGCACACCACACTGAGAGAAATCAATGAAACTCCAATCGAGTTCTGTCCGCAATTCTTACATTATTTTCGTAGGCGTCGCGGTTGCGATGCTCCTGACGGTAGGGGCGTTACTGCGCTCGAAGGCGGAGCTCCCGAAGCCAGCGTGGGGAACCACTGTGGTCGCGGCGTCGGGGCTTACCCGTCCCGCGACGCCGGAGCGGAATCCGGACCGCGAGGCGTATTTTGGCGAAACCCACTTGCATACAAGCTGGTCGTTTGACGCTTATATTTTTGGCAACATGACGACGGGGCCGGAGGATGCCTACAAGTTTGCGCTGGGTCAGACTATCAAGCATCCGGCCGGATACGACATAAAGATCACGCGTCCGCTGGACTTCATGGCGGTGACCGACCACGCCGAGTATGAAGGTGCTATCCGGCTGGCCAATGAACCCGGCTCTGCGCTCAGCAAGCTGCCCATTGCTGACAAGTTAAAGGTTCGCAGCAAAGATGACATCCAGAAAATCTACCTGTTCCTTGGCGCGTCCATTCTCAAGAACGAACCTATCAAGGAATTGGTTGACCCCACGGTGGCAGGCAGCGTCTGGAATGAGGTCGTCAAGACCGCCGACAAGTATTATCAGCCCGGGAAATTCACGACGTTTGCTGCCTACGAATGGACTTCAATGCCGGATAACCGGAACATGCACCGCAACATTATCTTTAAAGACTCAAAGAAGGTGCCCGACCTGCCATTCAGCTCCATCGACTCGAACCATCCGGAGGATCTTTGGAACTGGATGGACGGCCAGCGCAAGGCTGGCAACGAACTGCTTGCGATTTCCCACAATGCAAACCTCAGCGACGGAATTATGTTTCCGCTAGAGGTGGACAGCAAGAATCGGCCCATCGACGCCGCTTGGGCCCAGCAGCGTGTGAACAACGAGCCGCTTACGGAGATTCATCAGCTCAAGGGCACCTCGGAGACGCATCCAGCGCTTTCGCCAAACGATGAGTTCGCAGATTACGAGATCCTGAACTATCTGCTGGGAGGCATCGAGCGCGCGCCGAAGCTCCACGGCAGCTACATTCGGGAAGCATACGAAAACGGCCTCGCGATGCAGCAAACGCGGGGCTACAACCCTTACAAGATGGGCGTGGTGGGCGCGAGCGACTCGCACAATACCGCTTCCGGCTACAGCCAGTCGGACTACTTCGGCGGACACGGGCTCCTAGACGCGTCACCGAAAGAGCGGCTAAGCGGAAAAAAAGAAGCCGGTTTGAACATGGGGTTGCTGAGCACGGCGGGCCTCGGCGGCGTGTGGGCGGAGTCAAACACGCGTGAAGCGATCTTTAACGCGATGCAGCGCAAAGAAACCTTCGGCACCAGCGGCGTGCGCATCAAAGTGCGATTGTTCGGCGGCTGGGAATTCCGTCCGGATATGCTGGATCACAAAGACTGGGTGAAGAGTGCTTATGAGAAAGGCGTGCCGATGGGCGGCGACCTTCCAGCGAAAAAGGGCAAAGAGCCGACCTTTGTCGTTTGGGCGGTCAAAGACCCCGATGATGGCAACCTGACCGCCATTCAGATCATCAAGGGTTGGACGAAGGACGGCCAGATCTTCGAGAAAGTTTATGATGTCGCGTGGTCAGGCGACCGCAAACCCGATCCCGCCACCGGCAAAATCCCGCCAGTGGGCGACACGGTGGACGTTAAGAATGCCGCGTATACCAATACGATCGGTGCCGCGGAACTTAAGAAGGTCTGGAAGGATCCCGATTTCGAGGCAGAGTTACATGCCTTCTACTATGCCCGCGTAATTCAGATTCCGACCCCTCGCTGGACCACTTACGATGCCAAGAAGCTGGGCGTACCGCCCCCGAGCTTTGTGGCGCCGACAGTCCAGGAGCGCGCGTGGACCTCGCCGATCTGGTACACGCCTACAGAGGAAGAGGCGCGTAAGGGTGAAAAACACGGCATCACCGTTGCCGATCTCGAGAAGAAGGGCGCCGTGGCGCTCGACGACACCCAGTTGAAGGACTTGGTGGTCGGGAAGACGCTCAGGATACGCAATAAGGTTACCGGCCAGCGCTTCGAAATTCTCTACGGCACGGACGGCCGCCGCCTCATCACAAGCGTGGACGGCAAGCAGCCGGAGCCCGGTGAACCGTTCGACGTGACGGGCGCGAGTGGCTTGGGCTCACCAGCGCACTACGAGATCGGTGGTGGGCACATCATCACAACGCTTGGGATGACACCCTTCGCGGTGACAGTGTACAAGGTGGCTGACAAGCTGCTGGCCGCGCGCAGCAATGAATTCGGTTACGCCAATTACGAGATCGAAAAGACCGTGGAGTGATTGGCAAACTCACGTGCCTTCAGGGAGCAGCATGGAGCAGGGTGTCGAATTAACCGCACGCGAGCCAATGACTACCGGTCAGCCATCACTCTTAAAACGATGGCTGGGTCCATCCTTGGCAATCCACGCAAAGGGTTTGTTGCGCGAGCCGCTCGTTCATTTTTTGTTCATCGGGTTGGCGCTCTTCGCCGTTTATGGGGCTCTTCAAAAAGTTCCGGGTAAGAGTGGTGCTTCCTACCGCATTGAATTTACACAGGACGACCTGCGTCAGTTACAAATGGCTTTCACTGCCCAATGGCAGCGTCCCCCAACCTCCCAGGAATTCCTGGGCCTTCTGAACGCTAAAGTCCGGGAAGAGATTCTTTACCGGGAAGCGCTGGCGCTCGGTCTGGACAAAGATGACACCATTGTAAAGCGCCGCATGGCGCAGAAGATGGAATTCCTGTCTGAGGACGTTGCGGCGGCGCACGAGCCCACTACACAGGAACTGAAGAACTGGTTCGCGAAGAATCCTCAGGGATTTGTGCTTCCCGGTCGAGTCACGTTCCGTCATCTCTTCTTTTCCGCCGACCGCCGCGGTCAGAACGCCAGGGAGGATGCCGCTCGCGCTCTTAAAAAGCTCGCAGGGAAGCCAGAAGAGTATGCGGCTGCCTCGGCTCTGGCGGACCCCTTTATGCTGCAAGATTACTACCGCGATCGCACTGCGGAGCAACTGGCCAAAGAGTTAGGATCGAATTTTGCGCTTTCGCTCTTTCGCCTGACACCTGGTTCATGGCAGGGGCCGATTGAATCCGGCTATGGCTGGCACTTGGTCTGGATCGATTCGCTGACGCCCGGGCGTGTGCCCGCTTTCGAGGAAATAGAGCCCGAAGTTAAGTCGGAATGGATGGCGGAGCAGCACGCGGAGTACAAACGCAAGGCCTATGAAGCAATGAGGGAACGGTATGAGATTGTGGTGCCCCAAGCGCCAGAAAAAGCGTCAACAAGTTCAACACCCCTTCAGGTAGCACCATGAGCACAAGCAAGCGCGTGATTCAATCGCTACCATTCTTGTTGCTAGGTGGATTGCTTCTTACGCTTGCGGTCGCACCTTGCACATTTGCCCACGAGTCACGCCCTGCTTATCTTGAAATCAAAGAGATGGCGCCTAACCGCTACGACGTGCTTTGGCGCACTCCCCTCAATGCGGGATTGCAGTTGCCGGTCTCATTAGACTTTCCTGATGACGTGCACAACATCACGCAGCCTACGGTGCAAGAATTGACGGATTCGCTCGTCGAACGCCGTGTGATTGACGTCCCGGCCGGACTGGCTGGAAAGCGGATCGATTTCGTTGGCCTTCAGGGCACCATCACGGATGTCCTGGTACGCGCCGAACTGCTGGATGGCCGAAAGTGGACTACGATTGTCCATCCGTCTCAGGCCTGGTTCGAGGTCACTCCTTCACTGGGCAAGCTTGCCACCGTAGGCGCCTTCACCGTGCAGGGCATCCGTCATATTTTGTTTGGCACGGATCATTTGCTATTCGTGCTGGGTCTGCTGCTGATCGTGAAGGACCGTTGGATGCTGCTAAAGACGATCACCGCGTTCACAGTGGCGCACAGTATCACGCTGGCGATTGCGACGCTGGGTTACGCAAATGCGCCGACGGTGCCGCTGAACGCTGCGATTGCCGTGAGTATCCTGTTTCTTGGGCCGGAGATTGTCAGGTCGTGGCGAGGAGAGACGAGCTTTACACTTCGGCATCCGTGGGTGGTGGCGTTTGCCTTTGGATTGCTGCATGGATTTGGATTTGCGAGCGCGCTGGCTAGCGCGGGATTGCCATCGAGCGAATTGCCATGGGCGTTGCTGAGCTTCAATGTAGGCGTGGAGATCGGGCAGGTGGGATTCGTGATCTTGATTTTGTTGTTGGAAAGCGCGTTTCGTGTGTTGGAGATTCGCTGGCCGCGCGTGGTAGAGGCGCTTCCCGGATATACGGTGGGCTCGTTAGGAGCGTTCTGGACGATCCAGCGCGTGGCAATCTTGTTCGGAGTGACGCGATGAAGCGGGCGGCTTGCGATCTGTGGGCGCGGTGCTCGCTCGTGGTTGTGGTGGCGTTGTGTTTTTCGGGGAACGCCGAGGCACACACCCACAAAAACGAAGCAATCGGGTTTTTGACGGGATTGCGGCACCCCATTTCGGGGCTGGATCACGTGCTGGCGATGATCTCGGTTGGGTTGTGGGGCGCGCAACTTGGCTCGCCCGCGATCTGGCTTCTGCCCGTTGCGTTTCCGATGGTGATGGCGCTCGGCGGCACGATGGGCCTTCTTGGAATTCCACTTCCAGGCACGGAATACGGCATCGCCGCGTCGATGATTCTGCTAGGCGGAGTAGTGTTGGGGCAACTGAAGCCACCTTTGTGGGCCGCGGCCTTGCTGATTTCATTTTTTGCCATCTTCCATGGGCACGCGCACGGTACGGAACTGCCTCCGGGGCAGGATGGCTTGTTGTACAGCATGGGATTTGTTTGCGCCACGGGCTGTTTACATGGAATTGGAGTTTCGATTGGACTCGTGCACCGCTGGACGTGGGGACAGGTATTTCTGAGGGTGTCCGGCGGATTTATCGTTGCAATGGGCGCGTACTTCATGTGGAAGGCATTCGCATGAGGCGAAAATCCCTGGTCGTATCAGCGGCAATGTTCGCCAGTTCCCTTCTCTGCCCATCATCGGCATCGGCTCATCTTAATTCCACGGGGATGGGCCCGTTGTATGACGGCCTGATGCATTTTTTCACCAGCCCCGAAGATATTGTGCCAGTGATAGCCCTGGCCATGTATGCGGGCCTTCGAGGAGCGCAATATGGGCGCCGAGCCTTGTTTTTGCTTCCCGCGAGCTGGTTTGTGGGTTGTCTGTTAGGAGGGTTTGCATCAAGACCGGTTAGCTGGCCGGTGGCGGCCGCTTCGTTCTTGCTGTTCGGTGGGCTGGTGGCGGCGAATGCAGGGCTGTCTTTGCGTGCTACGACGTTACTCGCGGTCTTCCTGGGCTTGGTTCACGGCGGCATGAACGGAGCTGGCGTGCCGTGGACGGGATCGGTGTTAGTAGTTTATGTGGGATTGGTCGGAGGAATATTTATTCTGGTCGCACTGGTGGCGGCGCTGGTGATCCGATTACGGCCTCCGTGGGCAAGAATTGTAGTCCGTGTAGCTGGAAGCTGGATCGTAGCCACGGGCCTGTTACTACTCGGGTGGGCCGCGCGTCGCGTGTAGAACAACCTCCGTTAGGCGGGATGCTCAAAGTCATAGAATACGATGAAGAAACGCAGTCAACTCCTCGTAACGCGGTTGTGTCGAGTAACTTGAGTAGCTCCCGGATGTCGGCAAACCGAGAGTTGGCCAGAGCCGCGTTTGAGGAAATATCCATTTGACACTGAAATGGCGCGTCCGGTTGTCACCCGCGGAACCCAAGTTAGCGGTAACCCGTTTATCAGGACTTGACAGATCGATCTAACGGCTCTGTGGGCGTCTCATGTACTTGTTCGGCCTGCTTTTCTGCCCTCTGCCGCACAATGCCGATATGCACTCTCAATGTATAGACCAGCGGCCGAAACGACATCGGTAGCGAAAGACGGCTCGCTCGGTCTTCCAGTTGGTCTAATCCATGGAAGTAATTCTTCACCCGATTGAAGGGAGAGGAGGCTATCTCGTCTTCGAGCACCAGCAATTCAGAATACAGTTTGTAGATCCGGCGGTGCTGCAGCCAGCTATACACTGCGGGTGAAAATCGCAACAGCGGGTACACTATTCCCACCACGGGAATGAGTAGTACCAGAAGTTGTTGTGCCAGTACAGCCAACCAAAAGGGCAGATGACGCTGCAAGAACGGTGGTCCCGTTTTGTAGAATTGACGGGCATGACTGCCCAACGGCAGGTCAATTGTTTCAGCAGCCGGGAATTCGCCTGCCGCGTGGAATAAACCCGGCCTGGAGTGGACTCGCGATGCAGCCTCAAGCAAAAGGTACTGAATGGTGGGATGAAGATTATGACGCACCACCAAACTGGCCTTTGTAGCCAGCAACACGACATCGTTTGGTGGCCGGTTCTCTTTCATGTCCGCCACACCCGCCGGTAAAGTCAGCTTATGTAGGAAGGGATATAACGCGACGAAGGCATCCGCCCTAGGAACGCTGTCCACCTGCACGTCCTTGGCGGTAAGAAGTTCATGCACGATCGG
>Ga0210406_10002314_pt1 | contig 21977 bp, 16 predicted proteins | sample IncBWC30MmetaG_FD_155454 | JGI IMG/M metagenome (GOLD analysis project Ga0210406, IMG submission 155454) | Forest soil microbial communities from Barre Woods Harvard Forest LTER site, Petersham, Massachusetts, United States - Inc-BW-C-30-M | ecosystem: Environmental > Terrestrial > Soil >...
GCACTATGGGAAGATACGCCGCGATCCGCCCATAGTGCACGTAATCTATGAAGTCATAAGCGTGCCGTTAAAGTACTTTTCGGTTCTGGCCGCATGTGAGCTTGCTGGCGCATTGGGCCTGGTTCTCGGTATCTGGTGGCCATCAATAGGAGGGGCGGCGAGCATCGGCCTCGTCCTATATTTTGTGGGCGCGACTGTGTCCCATCTGCGCGTAGGTGACGTCAAAGGCATGGGGCCCGCCGTGTTTATGTTGGCAGTTGCTGCGGGAGCACTCGCCATGCGCATCTTGACTCACATACCGACCCAGATCACGATTCCGGTACCTGCGGAGAGCTCGCTCATACCGATATTACATTCTCGGTAATGCGTGTGCCTTTCGTGTCGCTACGCAACCAGGCCGGTGAAATCTTTTACGGGGCGGACCTGAGGAAGGGCCTACGCCTATTGGCCCCCGGAATTGCGATCAGCGTGCGTAGATTGCTTCGGATTCGGGCTTAGTAGTGGAGCCCCAACAGCGACGAGTCATACAAGCATTTCGCTCACTCACGGCGACTGGCAAGGCGAGGATTCTGCTGGTGAATTGCACACCGATTCATGCTTACGGCACCACTGTTTGTTGGCACGACGATGTACCGCCCGGAATTCTCCTTGAAGCAGTTTAACCAACACTCTCGGAAGACACGAAGGTCGAGCGTCGATGGGGCGGCGTTCATTCCCATCCTTTTCGTAATCTTGATCTGTCCCAGTAACCGGCTCGAACCGACACACGCCGCCTCTTACGGAAAGAACGAACCTGAACAACATCGGCTGGGCGAGGTGAACTTTCCCAACTCGTGCACACCTTCCGTCCACAGCAAGATCAACGATGGCGTCGCCTTTCTGCACTTGTTTCAATACCGACAGGCAGCAGACACCTTCCGGCGAATATCCACCGAGGAGCCGCAGTGCGCTATGGCCTACTGGGGCAAGGCCATGAGTCTCTACGAACCTTTGTGGAGCTGGCCTGACCGCAACACCTTCGCCGAGGGACTCGCCGACATCGAAATGGCGGAAACTCAGGCAACGGTCACTCCCCGCGAGCACGCGTACATCGAGGTGGCGCGCGTCTTCTACCAGAAAGCTCCTCAGTGGAACCAGGTTACCCGGATCAAAGCGTTTTCCGAAGCCTGGGAAAAACTCTATCGTCAATATCCCGACGACGTCGACGGCGGAGCTTTCTACGGCCTTTCGCTCGTGACGCTAGCGGAAATTGGCGTGGACGAAATTGACAACCGCAAACGCGCCATTACCGTTCTCGATCCGCTATTCCGTGCCGCGCCCAAGGATCCCGGTCCCGCTCACTATCTGCTTCATGCAGCCGATACTGCTGAGCTCGCTCCCAAGGGGCTTGACGCGGCGCGCGAGTTCGCGCATGTCGCTCCAGATTCGGCTCACGCTCTGCACATGCCCTCGCACATTTTTGTGCGCTTAGGTTTGTGGCGGGACTCCATCGAGTCGAATCGCGCGTCGGCGGCCGCTGCGGCCGCGGCCACTCGAGCGGGTCTCGCCGACATACGCTACGAGATCCACGCTATGGACTTCCTCAACTACTCCTATCTGCAAGCCGGTGACGCCACCGCGGCGACCCGTGTGACCGAAGATCTCACTAGCGTCCCGGGAGCGACTGCCCAGCAGATCGCACTCTACCAAGCCGATTTCCGCGCGCGGGCCGCACTCGAGCTTCACCAGTGGAAAAGCGCGCAAGCGCTGACCGTCCCCCAGGGAGAACCTCTCGGACAGGAAACCACCGTCTGGGTGCGTACCATCGGTGCCGCGCGCAACGGCGATGTCGCTGAAGCGCAGGGGAACCTAGTGAGGCTCGAAGAAATTGTTGCCGTGGTCGACCGGAAATGGAAACGAAAAGGCCCTCGGAGCAACGACGACGATATCCGCGTCGCGGAGGCGCGTTCCTGGCTGTCCTACGCGCAGGGCCACACCGATGAAGCGCTGCGCGGGCTTCGCCATGCGGCCGATAGCGAAGGCCGCGCACGCGTCGAAGCGCTTTCAATGCCTGCACGTGAAATGCTGGCGGATATGCTTCTCGCGTCTCACGAGGCGTCCGAGGCGCTCCGTGAGTACGAGCAGACGTTGCGAGAATCTCCGAAGCGTTTCGACGCACTCTATGGAGCTGCCCGCGCGGCGGAATCCATGGGGAGGCCGAACGAAGCCCGAAAGTATTTTGCGATGTTGATCGGTTCCGCCCTGCCCTCCGCCGATCGCCCTGAACTTGAGCAAGCCCGGGCGTACCTTGCGGCGAAGTAGTTGGTGGCCTAGGCCGGGCTCTTTCGCTGCCGCGATTCGCTTGTTATTCCGCGCAGCGCACGATAATCTTCATCGCTTCTGCGCCGGACTCGAGTTCGTGCAGTGCCGACGGCACATTTTCGATGCAGCAGACCTTGCTGATCAGCCGCTCCAAAGGAAGAGTTCCCGATGTGGCTAGTTCGATGGCTTGCTCAAAATCCTGCGGTTCATAAAGACGTGTCCCGACCAACTCGAGTTCCCTCCAGAAAAATTGGAAGAGATCCACCTTGGGGGCTTCGGTGAAAACCGCGACCACGACCACTCGGCCCCGGACACGTGCGAGTTTGCTCATGCTCGCAGCGCCGGCCGCCGACCCAGAAACCTCGAACACAATGTCGGCCCCAGCCGTGTTCGTCCATTCCGTTACATAACCAACCAGGTCCTCTTTGCGCGGATGAATCGCGGCAAATCCCAAGTCGCGAGCCAGCTGCAAGCGGAACGGGTTCACCTCCGCAATGATGACTTCCGCGCCCATCTGTTTGGCCACCATCGCGATCAACATACCTATCGGCCCGCCCCCCTGAATCACAACGTATTCCCCGTGCTTCAGCCGCGCACGACGAACGTCATGGCAGGCCACGGCCAGCGGTTCGACGAGCGCGCCAGTTTCGAGCGGCAAACTGTCGGGCAAGCGGTGCAACGTGTGGGCCGGTACATTCCACAACGCTTGGAGAGCACCCGGTGCGTCAATGCCAATGAATTTTAGTCGTTGGCAGACGTGGGAATTACCCGCATGGCACGCCGGGCAGTTCCCGCACGAATCGATGGGGCGGACGGTTACATGATCACCCGGCCTTAGGTTCCTTACCCCATCCCCCACAGCTCGAATCGTGCCAGACATTTCGTGGCCGAAAACCTGTGGAATCCGCAGGCGATGATCCATGTTGCCGTTAAACAGATGCAAGTCCGTTCCGCAGATGCCACAGTAGGAGACATTCAGTTGAACCTGGTCGGGACCCGGCGCTTCGGCGAGACATTCCCAAACCCGCACGCACCGTTTGCCTTCGTAGTACGCCGCTTTCAGCATCTTCGAACCCTCCCCTCAACCGCAAACCTCCGCCACGTTTTCGGATCGAGTCGAGCGATGGCTCGGAATCATTACGCACTTACACCGCCGTGTAGCCGCCATCCACCATCAAATGCGTTCCAGTAATGTAGGCCGCGTCATCCGAGGCCAAAAAGAGGATAGCGGCAGCCACTTCCCGTGGTTTCCCGAGCCGCTTTAGAAAGGTCCTCGCCCCCTCTTCGGCATGAAACTGTTCGAACGTCATGCCGTTCTTGGCGATTTGGCGATAGGAAGCCGGAGTTAAAATTGCACCCGGACATACGCAATTGACGCGAATCTTTGCGGGAGCGAGGTCCATGGCCATATTCCTGGTCATCTGCAATATCGCTCCCTTCGTGGCACTGTAGGCAAAGAAATTCGGCTGAGCCACAAAAGCGGAAACGGAAGATAAATTGATCACCGCGCCGCCGCCGTTCTTCTTCATGGCCTCTGCCGCGTACTTGGTCACCATGGATGTACCAATGACGTTGACGCTCAGCGACCGCTGCCAATCGCTCATCGTGGCGTCAAAGCCTTTGAGCACAAACGTCGCAGCGCTGTTTACCAAGATGTCGGCGCGGCCAAAGGCCTTCAGGGTTTCCTCGGTGATCCGCTTGGCCGATTCTTCTTTCGCAATGTCAGCTTCGACGAAGATGGCTTTCCCTTTTTTTCGAAGGATCGCGGCCACCGTTTTCTTCCCGCCCACGGGATCAATGTCGGCGACTACAACCCTTGCGCCCTCCGATGCGAACAGCCAAGCCGCTGCCTGGCCGATACCGGAACCCCCTCCGGTAATAATCGCCACCTTGCCTCGAAGTCTCATAGCTTCTCGTTCACACCTTCGCTTCGATGTCCTGGGAATCCACATGGACCGGAATCTTCATGGCGATACGGTCGACAAAGCTTACACTCAGGATTCAGACGCACACCAAATCCCGGTGTATCCGGCAACTTCAAACGACCATTGTTCGGCGTGGCTTCGTCGAGAAAAAGTGGCGAAAACATTGGCACCACTTGATCGGCAGCGGGCGCCATCATCAGAAATTCTGCAAACGGGCTGTTATGGCGCGTGATCGAAAAATGATAGCTATAAACACTCGACCCGTGGGGAACCACCATTACTCCGCGTGCATCGGCGAGCGCCGAGATCTTCAGAAGCTCCGAGATCCCTCCGCACCAGCCCACATCGGGTTGGATGATGTCGGCACACTCCATCTCGAGAAGCATGCGAAAGCCCCAACGGGTCGATTCATGCTCACCGGTCGAGACCATCATGTGGCGTTTGATCTCCCGCCGCAGTTCCGCGTATCCCCAATAATCATCGGGCAGCAGCGCTTCTTCGATCCACTTCAGTCCATATTCCTTGGCCCTCTCGGCTAGCCGAATCGCATAGTTCAAATCCAGACTCATCCAACAGTCGTACATCAGCCAAAAATCTTCACCGGTCTTCAAGCGCATTTCTGCGAGCTGCGCGAGGTTTCTCTTCATGCCCTCATGACCCTCGGCGGGACCGTGATAGAGGGGCATTTTGCCACCGATGAAACCCAGCTGTTTTGCAATGTCCGGACGAGAACCCGTGGCGTAGAACACCAATTCCTCGCGCACGGCTCCTCCGAGCAGGTGATAAACGGGCTCGACCCGCAGTTTTCCCAACAGATCCCACAACGCGAGATCCACGCAACTAATGGCATTCATGACCAACCCTTTTCGCCCGTAGAAAAGAGTTGAAAGATACATCTGATCCCAGATGCGCTCCGTGTCGGTCGCCTCCGCTCCTTCGACGAATCGAGAGAGATGATGCTCGACGATCCATGCACCCGGCTCACCCCCGGTCGTCGCTGCAAACCCGATCACGCCGTTGTCCGCTTCGATCTCAACCACCAGTGTTCCTAAAACATTCAAGCCAAATGCCTGTCGGCTCTGCCGATATTCCGGATATTTGGCCATCGGTGATGCGATATGGTCATCGATCCAATGCCCCGGCTTTTGATCATGATAGTCACCCCCGCCGTCGCGGACCACGTAAGCGCGTATCTGTCGGATTTTCGTTTTCGCCATCGGGAAATGCACCCCACCGTAATCTTTCGAGACCACTACATCCGAAACCCAACCGTCATTCCGCCGCCGGCACAGAACGAATGCGCACGAGATCAATATGCGATCGGCCCTTCCCGGGAATATCGGTGATGCAGTAAACCGAGCCATCCTGGCCGACCGCGATCGAGTTAACCAGTCCGGGTCGTCCGCCGTCGCTGAAGAAAATCGCACCAAGATCGGTGTACTTCGCAGCTCGAAGATCGAAAGTGACAAGATGCAGATCTTCAGCCAGTTCTCGTCTGTCGACGACGCGCCTTCCGCGCTCGACGATTGCGCCTTCGGTCATATAGTAAAACGTGTGGCCGTCGGGCCCGAGAGTGAAGCTCAGATAACCCAAAGGAAAAGCATCGTACATTCCGCTCCGCATCGAAGGTTCCGAGGCAACGCGTTGCAGCACGTCGACGCGCTCGGCTCGTGGGTCGAACCGAAATAAATACGCCGAGCGGCCGTGTATCGCATAGATCGCCTTTTCCGGCGCGTACCATACCGCCTGCCTCCAGCCATAGCCCATGTCTTTTCCTTCGGAAGGATGCCAAGTCCCGAAGTAATCCTTTCGCAGGTTGTCTCCCTGAATGGTCTCGATGGCATCGCGGTCGTAGCGATAGCGCAGGATATCTCCGTCGGCGTTGCTGAAGTACACCGAACCATCCGTCGGATCGACTGGTAACGCCCGGCACAAAACCTCGCCCTCTCTCGACGGCGGATGGATGCTCTTCAGCTCTCTCGACTTCAAATCAAAACGAACGAAATTGCCGGAAGGCCAAAGTAACCCGTAAAGGCGCCCCCGTTTGATGTCCATACTCATGGAGAGGATCCCTTGTCCTATTGGGGCCTGAGCTAGGTTCTCGAATTTTCTTGAGACCAGGTCATACGCGAGGAAGTGTCCACCGGGATACGGTTTGTAACCGGGTGGTGGCGGGGCCATGCGCTCCCGATCATCTTTCGCGGCAGGCCAAGAAGCGTGCGTGGCAAAGTAGAGCTTCCCCTCGAATTCAACAAAGTTCACATGGCTCTTTCCCTGGGGGATGGCGTTAAGACCCTTTTCTCCGGAAGCTTCCGTCAAGTCTCCCAAGTGCTCGATCTTGTCCGTCGTTGGATCGTAAGAATACATTTGGGCTCCGGTGTCGATCGATGCCGAGCACAACACGTAATAGATCTTGCCGTCCCTTGCGGCTAGCATCCCGTTGAAGGTGCCGTTCGATAGTTCGAAGCCGGAATCAAATCCACGGGCGACGAGATGTGACTCTGTCGCATCGCTTCCCAGCACCGCAGATCCAGAACACAAGACGCTGTACACTAGGATGACGATCGCGCTCGTGATGGCACCCGTTTCGGCGCCCACCGCCGACCAGCGACGTGTCGTAGCAACATCGCGAACCCGAAAGCGCACGGTGTTATTTCTCCGTTCTTCGTATCAGCGCGATAAAACCGCAAGCAGCGCCAGGTATCCATCGACCAAAAGACCTTCGTATCCATGGGGCGTGCCGTCCCACGCTCTCCAATCAAAGCTCTTCCCATTCGCACCGAACCCTTGGAACAGGCCGTCCTCAAATCCGCGAAGCAAGGGAAATAGAAGGGCATCGGCCTCCTCGTGCCGGCCCAACTGGTACAACGCTTGGAGCGTAAAATAGGCGAAGGCCGCCGTGGCACCACCGTTTTGGTAGATCTGGAAGCCATCGGAGCCATCCTCTTTGACGCCCCCACCCGAGCTCAGGATGTGGTGCGCGTAGTCCTCGCGGCGAACGGGTACCAGATTGCCAGGAAGGCCATATTCAAAGTGGCTGTAGCCCACCTCTTTCATTTTGGCGAGCAAACGGTCCATGATGCGGTTCGCCTCGTCGTTGGGAACTAGACCGTAGACGATGGCCACGCTGTTGACGAACAAAAAGCTGTAATCGTGCAGTTGCCCGTCGGCACTCCTCCATCCAGCCAGCAATCCCGTCTTCGGATTGTAGAAAGTCTTGAAATAGACGGCGCGGAGCTTCTCAGCGCGAGAGGAATAAAGTTGCGCATCCTCGGGATGGTTGGCAAGCCGGGCCATTTCCGCCATTCCGACCCACGCATGGTAAGCAAGGGCGTTCGAGTACGCGTCCTGGTGCCCAAATCCAATGTCATCCCACCAGTTTGCTGGACGCAAGACGAGCTCTTCCGGCCAAGAACCGGAGTTGCCGCTCGCCGGATATTCAATCAGTCCGCTTCCCGTAGGATCCATGGCAATCATCTTCGAGGCCCAGCCCTTCACACCCACATAATTTTCTTTTAACCACGTGATGTCTTTAGTTCCTCGGACATAATCCGATGCAGCAATAAGCAGCGAAGGATAGGTATCCAAAAAGTCGTAAGGGGTCTTTGGATCGTTCCCGTATCTGGCGATGCCATACGCCTTCATTCCGGCGAGGTAACGCTCTAAGGTCTCGCGGATCAGATCGAGCGCTGTTAGCCCCGGAGCCAGCGGCGGCGTGCGCAGGGCGATGGAAGAATATTCAAACAAGGTGAAGGCACACGGGTCGCTCGCGGCATTGTTCGCCAGCACGCGTAACCTGGGGTTCAATTGAAAAATGTCGATCCAATTGCGACGAAATCCGTCGAAGCGCGGATCTTGCGCGAGTTCGGGCGGTCCTGGGTAGATGACCACTACTTCGAGCGTGTACTGGATATCGGGAATGCCGGCCGTGGCAGGCGCAAAGGTCACCTTAACATAATCGCCTTCCAGTTCTGAAGGTGGCTGGCTCGGCGAGGGAGCCTCGGCATGTCGCAAGGCATCGTAACCGAGTGCTAAGTCTTGGGTGGAATTCGAAGTAATGCGGAAGGTTCCATGATCGGGCAGATTGAGCAGCGCTGGAAGTCGTACGCTGCCGTCACCATTGCTGTGTCCGAGCAACGTCGCGTGATTCTGGTAGGAATTAAAGTTCAGCACCAGCGGCGGGGGTGGACTGCCTGACGCAAAATGCGTACGTAGCTGCACTCCCCGATCGGAGAACACGAAAGCCCAGACAGCGGGAGTCCTGACCGGTGTTCCCTTCAGACGATACTCAAAAGTCGATCCGACATGGTAGAGCCCATAGGCTCCCTCCGGGCTGGATGGCGGTCGCAGTGCATTCAAATTTAGCTTGTTCTTTCCGAGCGAATCGACTGCAAGTGCCGTAAACGCAGGCTGGTCGGCGGCAAGTTCAATGCGCAGGTAAGGTGACTGGTATTGTCGAACGGCGTCTTGCGATCTTGCCGCGTCTTTCGTGAGCGCCATCAAGGCGACGAACAAGACTACCTTTCTTTTATGCATCCGGTTGCTCCTTTGTCCGCCGGTAATCTGTTTTGCCGCGCCGCCATCCCGCCGTGGTAGGACCTCACATCCCCGGCACATCGAGATCGATCCAACTGGCGACTCCGTCACGTCCTGCACTGTTTTGCGGCCACACCTTTAAGCGGTTCCGTCCTTCGTGTAATTTCCATGGAAAGATGGCCGCGACACTGGACTTTTCTCCGCCGTCGATCTCCGCAACATATTTCTCAAACCCAGGGGTCTCGGTATCCAAGTGCACCAAGAATTCTCGAGGCTTGTCTCCTGGCTCGAGAGCAAAATGCGCCTGGTTGAGTGTCCATTCAAAATTGTTGTCCTGAGTAACCAAGTTCGGATGCACCAGTTCCGCCGGGACGTTCCGATCGGTCCAGACTTCGAATCCGCTCCAGGTCCAGGCCCCTTTGCCATTGTTCAGCGGCAGGGGCCATCTCTCGTCAAGAAAATTGCTCCTGGGTATGAGCCGCAACTCCGCAAAGGACATGTCCCCGTCGAGTGCGTGCCACTGAAAGGCCGCGCGCAGCCAAGCCGGCATCGAAGGCAGAAGGATCGGATCGGCGACGTGCACGATGCGTGCGGACTCAGCTTTCTCACCGCGAAGGAGCAGGAGTTGCCTGCGGCGCACCTCCCACAACGACAGCGGCACGCCTGTGAGGCTGTCCTCGGGATAATAAGCATACATTCCATCGATCCAGATCCACTTCCTCAATTGGTTCGACCAAATTTCCACCGCTTCGTGGCCCACCTCTGTAGGACGACCGAGCGTTCCGCAACTGATCGAAATGTCTCTCCCTACGAACCCGAAACTCTCGCAGGCTTGCAAAAACAAAACGTTGTATTGTTGGCAAAAACCACCAACCGGTTTGCCGTCAGGCTGTCTTTGCAGTATTTCAATTGCGTCCCACGGCGGGTAGTACTCGTCCAAGTGCCACTCCATCCATTTCCATTGCTTCGATGACCAAGCCGCCAGCCGGCTAATCATCTCGAGATCCGTTTTCGCATCGCCGACAACTTCGTCGAGCCGATACCGCTCCCGCAGTTCCTTCAATTTTGGCTGCGTGAAGGACTCGTAGCGAAACGGAAGCGACGTGCGCACGATCGTCTCATTGTGGAAGTCGACCACTTTGATCGCCTGAGTCCAATCCTTCTCCAATTTTGGTGCCGTTGTGACTGTTATTTCGTTGAGCTTGGGTGTAACCCGCGGGTCCGACGTGCTGAGCGTCACTTCAACCTGAACAAAGCGGCCCTGGAGCTCCTTCAGGTTGCCATCCCGGTCGAGCGCCATCCACCCCGACCACGTGCCCGGGCCCGGAACATAGGTTGTTCCGGAACGCACCCGCACGGAGACTGTCCCTTTCGAGTCCGGAGCGGTCGAAAACGAAATCCGAAGCGGCCCCGGCGCCGAAAGCGGAGGCGCAAGCGGATTTTCCTCCAAGTTGGCGACATCCATTACCGGCAGCAGAATGGAACCGCTCGAACGATAGTGCTCGAGGTATATGCGCACGTAATACTCCCCGGCGATATTCCCTTCCGGACCCAAACCGTCCACGCGCCAGGATTTACCTCCGTCCGTGCTGCGAGCGCTTCGGTGCGGAAGTTCCGAATAGGAATCGTCCGCACGTGCGATCCAAATCGTCCCGTCACCGTGAATGACGATGTCGTTCACGCCGACTCGGAGCGCCGACGGATCCATTTCGTACACCTGCCACGCTCCTAAAAATGCCGTCCGTGGCGCTCCGAGCTTCTGGGGAGCACCGTTCACCTCGACTTCGAGCCCCCCACCATGACCCACCAAGAGCATCGCCTTGTTCGCCCGCGGATCCGAAATCACCAGTTGCTTGCGAATTTCGACACCAGCGGAAAGCACTTCTTTATTTGGCTTGTAGGAAAAGCCCGAGGCAGGCCCGTCGTCCTGAAACACCTCGCCGCTCTGGAGCTCGAGTGCCGATCCATCCTCGGAGATCGAAATGTCGCGAGTCACCGCGTGCTGGCAAATCTGCTGAACCTTCCAATGCAGGGTGTTCGCCTGCGCCGGGCAAAAAAGGAACGCAGCGACGATGGCAAATACGAGTGCATGTCGAGCGACGTGTAAACTCGTGGCCATCACTTTACTCCCGGCGCTGTAGCAAAGCACAAACCACACCCACGCCTTCTGTCTCTTGTTTCATCGCCTCGCGGCTTCCAAATTTCCACCTTGGTTTCCTCGCTCTCCGACGCGTCAAAAAAGCACTTCGTAAACACCGAATCACAGCAATTTGTGCGTTGGCCAGTTCTGCAGCATCAGTCGCTCCTCACGATCTGGATCGTTCACCGCTCGGCTCTCGGGAAGATCGAAAATCAGGGTCGCTCTTTGGGTACTTGAATAGGCCGGCCAATCGGGCAAGCCCTTTCGATTGGGAGTGCCGTGCCGCGCAAATGCCACCCACGCTCCGCTGATCTGTTTCGACAATGGCTCCGATTCCGGATAGCGAACCAGCCGCAAAGATAAAGGATGCTCGGCAGTGTGAAAAGCTCTGTACTTTCCTCCCGCGATAGGAGGCACCCAGTCGAAGGAATACACATACACTTTCGCTTTGCCTTGCGTCATCTGGAGTTCCGCTTGCCTAACAGTGTTCCAACGCGCTCCGCGGTCTGTTGTGATCCGAAAGTAAAAATCACTCGGCGTGTCCTTAGGGTGATCGCGGTGGTAGACAGATAGCAGCGCGTCGACATCGCTCGAAGGAATTCCGCTGTTCACCATTCGATCGCGCAAACCGGCTTCATCGAGATGAAACAGTTCCTCATTGTCCTTTGCAAAAAGCGTTCCCTCATCCTTGCAGTTGCCGATGATCAATGGAATATCAGCAGAAATCGCTGGAGCCTTAGGATCCCAGATTTGCTGTGGGACGGTGTGCCCGTCGACCACCGGCCCAGGTCCTTTCGAACCCATTGCTTCGGCGGCTTCATACAACTTGTCCGCCGGAACATTTTCGAGCTCATCAACCTGGTTTTCCGTCAGTCCTAGCTTTGCTAGAAGGTTTTTGGCGGTTTCCGTTGCCGTGTCCACGTCCTGTGCGCGCAGAAACGAGCCGCTTTCGATGATCGCTCGGTGGAATAGACCCTTGGCCGCCGGCATGGCCATCAGGGTATTGAGTTTCCCACCGCCGCCTGAAACGCCGAACAGAGTCACGTTGCCCGGATCGCCCCCGAACTCGGCTATGTTGCGATGCACCCACTCGAGCGCCATGACCAGATCCAGTTGCCCGACGTTTCCGACCGAATACCTTGCTGCGAGACCACCGAGATAAAGATAACCGAACGCTCCCAAACGATGGTTGATACCCACCAGCACCACATCTTCTTCTCGGGGCAAGGAATCGGCGAAGACGGTGATTTGGCTTGAGAGGTTGCTAAAACCGCCTCCGTGAATGTAGATCATCACGGGACGTTTTCCCCTTCGTCCGGGGGTCAGCACGTTGAGCACCAAGCAGTTTTCGCTATTGTTCTCCTCTGCGAGTCCTACGCGGTCTGTGGTTCCCCGGAAGTACGGACCGATTTCGGGATCGCTATACATCCTCCTCGAGGTCTGGATGCAACGTGGGCCGTTCACCGTGGCGCCACGAATTCCGCTCCACGGAGCAGGACTCGCTGCCGGCAAAAATCGTCTTGCTCCCTCCGTGGACCCCCCATACGGGATGCCCCGGAAAACCTGAATGCCTTGCCACTCCACTCCTCTGATCTGTCCGTACTGCGTTTCAGCCACGGGTGATCCAGCGTCTTGTCCGTGCGCTATCCCGCGATTCGCAAATGGTCCCGCGACCAGAGCTGTGAGCCCCACAGACATTCCCTGCCTCAAGAGATCACGACGACCCAGGCGTTTCAACTTGCCTCCTCGCTGCACATCGATTCTTTCTGGGTCTGGCCCCTCGGAATCCTAGATTCAGACGGAGAGATGAGAGAAACGGGCGGGATGCGTGCCCAAGCCGGACTTGCTTTCAAACCGGGACCGGCCGAGACGGCTGCCCGCATTGTGCCCTTGATTTGCAACGAGTCATCGCCTTTTTTCAGTAGCTGCGCACTCACGCTTCCTGAGGCGGGTTCATTCTCGCTTCTGGGGGGCTCGAAGCTAGAGCGCGCTGCAAGACGATTCCTGCCTACTCCTACAGCAGGAACGCAGGAGCAAAAGAAAAGATCTGCCCCCGCGTTCGCAGCCCTTGCCCTAACTACCCTCGCAGCGGCGCCAACTCGGTTTGCCATGCTGTCGCATCCATGTTGGGTTTAGAACCGGAACTCCAGCGAGAAATTGATTTTTCGGCTGGCGTTCGAACCGGCCAGGTAGTTTCCGGTCGTGCTGGTGATCGAGCCGACTGTCGGCGTGCTGCTAATGTCGGAGAGCGGCTGTCCAAAGGCCGGATGATTGAACACGTTCGAGAATACCACCCGGAACCCCAGGTTCATGGTCTCTCGGACGGGGAAGTTTTTGAGAAGCCCAAAGTCGAAGTTTCTCAATGCCGGGCCTTCCAGGATATTTACTCCAGCGTTACCGAATCGGCCGACGTTGGCCGGGGCAGAACACACTGGATCCGTGTTCGGGCATCCCGGTATCTTAAAGGCGGCTGGATTGAACCATTCGTTCACGGTCCGTCCACCGGGTGGACTGGTGCTGACCCCGGGAATTACATCCGGTCGCCCTCCGAAATAGTTCGTGTTCGAAGGGTCAAATCCGTCGAAACTCGGGGTGAAGTACAGTCCGGTTTGCAGGGTCACAACATACGAGGTACTCCAACCACCCAACAAGTAGTCAGCAACCTTTGGCATATCGCTCAAAAAGCGCTGGCCCTTGCCAAACGGGAGGCTGTAGACGGCAGTGGCGATGAAACGTTGGCGCGGGACGAGCGGGCTGTTCCCCCTTTCGGCGCGCAGGTCGTACTGATTCTGAATTTCTTGGCCAACCGGATAGAGAGCGTTCATGTCCGTGAGATCTTTGGCGAACGTGTAACCGGCGTTGAAAATCAAATTCCGGCCCGCTGTTTTCCTAGCGGAAAGCTGCAATGCGTTGTAACTCTCGTTGCCCCCGTTGCTCAACCACTTCACGCTCTGCAGGTCTGGGAACGGCGTTTCGCTGAAGGAAAACGGAGTGGTGCTCGGAGGCGGCTGGTCGAGATTACGGGCATAAATGAGCTTCGCTGAGTGCGTGCCCACGTAGGCTGCCGAAAACCCGAGCGTACCCACCTGTCGGTCCACCACCAGATTCCATTGCTGGAGATACGGTCGGTCAAGGGGTGGATTGACCCCAACCGCGTTGGTTGTTGGCACTGTACCCCCCGAGCTTAAGAAGGGATTGGGAAACTGCAGCGAAGGAACTCCGTTGGTAAATTGGTTCGTAAACGACTCCGATCCGGTGAAGGGTACGCCACCGGCAATGTACGTGATTAGCCCGCCGTATAGGACGTCGCCATAGATTCCGTAGCCAGCACGGATGACCGTGTTTCCATCCGAGGTCAGCTTGTAGGCCACGCCGAGCCTGGGGTAGAAATTGGTCTTGCTGCTCTGAATTAACGACGGATTGGGATAGCCCGCCGCTGTGGCTGTGACAATCGGAATATTGCTCGGAGCAAAAGGGCTAATGTGGCTCACACCGTTATCGGGTATGACCAGTGAGCCTGTGGTTGGATCGAAGGTCGCAATGCGGCCCTCCTTTTCAATGTACGGCGGCGCGTATTCATACCTGAGTCCATAGTTTAGGGTCAGCCTCTTTGAAATCTTCCACTGGTCTTGGCCATAGAAACCCCAGATAATACCACGCTCGTACGGCCGTGGGAGCGGGGTGGTCAAGGACGTCGTCTGCGGTAATCCGAGAAGGAAGTCCGCATATCCGAAGCCGGAGTACGCCCCGGTAAAGTTGAATTGCCCAAATTGGATCATGTTGTAGAAGACGGTGTCATCGCGGTCGCGCACCACGTCCAACCCAAACTTCATCGAATGCGTTCCGCGCGTCCAGCTTAGGTTGTCGATGAACTGTATGGTCGTGCTGGCCACCAGGCCTTGCGGAATGGAACCGTTCGTCCCACTCACGCCCGTAATCGATAATTGGGGAACTCCCTCAAGCCCCTGCAAGGAAGCGTAGTCGACACCCTGAATCCCCGCGGCACTCAGGATCTGGCCCCCCTGTCCATCGGGATCCAGGTTTTTCGCCACCCGCGAAACTCCGGCTCGGGCTTCATTCAGTAGATTGGGGCTAAACGTGTGCGTCCACGATAAAACCAACTGCCGGACGTGCCAGGTTTGATTAAATATCCCCGCCGGCGGAAGCATGTTGATCGACGCGGTCAAGGGCATTGTTCGCATGCTGAATCGCCCGAAAATCGAGTCGCTTTTTCCGATGTTGTAGTCGATGCGAATATCCAGGGGATTGATGGGAAATTTCAGCGTCAGCGGAAGCAAACCTCGCCAGTTACCGGATTGCAGCCCGGTCGGCCCATAGTTGGGCGTCGGATAGAAATATGTTTGCAGACTGATCGAGGAGGAACTAATCATGTTCGACGGAATTTGGTTGCCTGGAAACGGCAATCCGTTGAAGGGGTTCTTGAGCACAATCCCCTGACTCAACAGGTTGCCGAAGTCTCCGGTGCGCCACTGCGGCAACGCGGTGGTCGCATTGATGACGCTGTTCTGCGATTCAAACAAGCCGTTCCAGGCGGCAAAGAAGAACAGCTTGTCTTTCAAGATCGGTCCGCCTACACTCACCGCAAAATCGTTGGTGACATTGAAAGGCACTGCCGAAGCAAAGAAGTTTCGCGCATTCAAGGCCGCGCCGTTGTATTCCCAGAACAGGTTGCCGTGAAACTTATTGGTTCCTCCCTTTGTCACGAGGACCAGATTGGTCGGGGTCGAATATTCTGCAGAAGGACTGACCAGAACATAGCTCGTGTCCGCGAGGCTGTCGAGTCCTGGCTGGATGAAGGCTCCGTTACCTATGGTGTCCGGATCAGCCATCTCGATAATTCCATCGGAGGAGTAGGTCGTGTCGTTGCCTTGCACACCGTTGGCGTAAATGAAGCCACACCCATCGCGCGCCACCCCCGGATTGTAGATGGAAAAATCGCTATTGGTGTCGTCTTGGCGCGTGATCAGCGGCAGATTGGTAAGCTCCTCGGACGTGTGCGTGTAGGTAATCGTGGCCGTTTCGGTGTCGATTGTCGGGGGTGCCGAGGTTACCGTGATGGTTTCACTGGCGGAGCCGACCGTAAGTGTCAAATCGAGGTTTACGACTTGCCGTGGGTACAGGTTCAAGTCCGGCCTTTCAAGCGACTGGAACCCAGTGGCTTCGACTCGCACTCGGTACAATCCGGGTTCGAGGTCGGCCACAGTAAACGCACCATCGGTCCCTGTCGTGAAATTACGAACCGCGTTGGTGTTTTCGTTGGTGATGATTAGTTGCGCACCAGAAACGGAACCTCCGCTCTGGTCGGTCACTTTCCCGGTAACCGAACTCAGGGTCGTCTGAGCCACGACCGAAGCGCAGCCGTACCAGAGACACACCGCAACAAAAACGGATTTTTCTACCAAGGAACGTCGTAAATCCTTCATACACCCCCCTGCCTAGAGTTCCTCGACGTTTTGCTCCCGGAGTATGTCCCAGATGGTACTTTCCGAAAGCTGTTTGTCAAGGAAAATATTCTTTTACACAGTGAAAGTTATTGACAACCCCCAAATGTGTCGCTATCAATGAACTTGGCGTTTCTTGCTGGTGTTGCTAGGCTCTCTGCTTAACCCGACGGCGAATTCCGAAAGGTGATCGAACGATGAACGCGCGAAAAAGACCTGAGAAGGATGGACATTCACCGAGTGAGCCCAATGGCAACAATGTTCCACCACACGACGGAGCGGCCCGTTATTACGTCGAAGTACTCGGAAAAGCACTTAATGTTCTAGATATCCTGCGAGCATCGCGCAGCGAATTACGACTCACTGACATAGCGGAAAAAACCGGCCTAGACTTGAGCACAACGTTTCGCATTCTGCATACTCTCGGAACCCGCGGCTACATTCGCCGGGACAAGAAAACCAAGAAATTTCAACACTGCCTGGGTTACCGGGCCTATCGCATCGGCTATGCCCAGCTCGCCGGCGATCAGCCTTTCGTGCAGAAGGTCACCCAGGGTCTGCTGGACACGGCGATGAAGTCGGGAATTGAACTCGTCGTGGTCGACAATCGTGGCGATGCCGAGCAAGCGGTTAAGAATGCCGCCTGGTTGATCGCCGAAAGAGTGGATTTCGTCATCGAATATCAATTCCACTCTCGAGTCGCTCCGGTGCTCGCCAATATGTTCCGCAAAGCGGGAATACCGACTCTGGCCATCGATATCCCCATTCCGAATGCCATTTACTTTGGAGCTGACAACTACGCCGTGGGAAATCTGGGCGGCGGCGCTTTGGCGCAATTTGCCCGCGATCATTGGGGCGGACGAGTGGACCGCGTGTTGCTTCTCGAATCTGTCGAAGCCGGGCCGGCCACTCATTTGCGAATCATCGGAAGTCTCGACGGCATGAGGAGCGTTGTGCCGAACGTACCTGCAAAAAGTGTTCTGCACAAGAATGGCAAGGGAACGGAAATCGGCGGCTATCGCGCCACGTGTAGCGTCTTGCGCTCACTTCGCAAACAAGATCGGTTGCTCATCACCGCCGCCAACGACAATTGCGCGCGCGGTGCCATTCGCGCCGTCCGCGAGGCCGGGCGCGCGCGCTCCACGGCGATCATGTCCCAGGGCTGGGGGCCGGATGAGGAACTCAACGCCGAACTTCGCCGGCCAGGTACACCTCTCATGGGCGCGGTCGCCTACTTCCCGGCAAACTATGGTTCGAAAATCTTGCCCCTGGTCCTGCAATGTTTGAACGGAAGACCTGTCCCTCCTGAGTCTTATGTCGAGCACAAACTCGTTGTTAGAGACGGGCTATGCCTCGCTTCCCCGTCTGCTCGCAACCCCGAAACCGAGCTTATTGCCATCCCAAACAATCATCGCATCGCTAGATAACCGAGCTTGGTAGCCGCTGCCTTCTATTTATTCCGCCGAAAGTTGTGGCTGACTGTAATCGCGCCTCGTCCACCGGTAGGCCGCAATGGAATTCCTCCAGAAATAGCTCTCTGCGGCGGCGCGGTCTCTGCCCAGAAAATACTCCTTGACGATGTTCACCACCTCGGGCAAGGTTCCCCAAAGGTCGCTGTGCGGCCAGTCACTGCCGAATAACAACCGATCCGGCCCAAAAACTTCCCAGAGCTGGTCCAGCCTATCGAGGTAGAAGTTGGTTGTGCCGGGTACTCTGCCGCCCACACGACGCAGCACCTCCGAGACTTTGGCGTAGACTTGCGGCCGACTTCCGAGTTCTTGCAAATCCGCCCGCACACGGCTACGGGCCTCGCGGTCGGACGGAGGATCCATTTGCGGCAAGTGGTCGATCACTACGCGCAGATGCGGAATCTTCTCTGTGATCCGTACCACCGCGGCGATCAACGCCGCGTTTGGGTTCGCCGTGTCCAACGTTAGCCCCGCATCGGCAAGCTCGCGAAGGTCGGAAACAAACTGCGGATCAGAGATCTGCTCGGCAAGATCTCTGCCCCATAGATTTCCGCATCGTATTCCACGGAAAAGCGGGTTCCCACAAAAACGCTCTAAGTGATTCCGAAAACCTGGCTGCCCGGGCTCCAGATCTCCGACCGTTCCCACCACGATATTGTCTGCGGCGGCAATCTCGAGAACCCACTGGTTGTCCTCCAACCAGGGACTGCACTCCACCTCGATGACGCCGACGATGCCGAGCCCTTCACTCACTTTTCGATAGCGGCTCGGCAAGGCAGGCTGATAGAGAACCGCGTTGCTGCTTTCCGGCCATGGTACCCCCTGAGGACGACGAGGATCGAAAAAGTGAATGTGCGTATCAATGATGGGGATGGAATCATGGCTCATGCCCGCTGCAGATGGAAATGATCCGAACCTCGTTGATTCAATTTCCTGCATTGGCTCATTCTCTCTCGAAAAAAAAACATTCCTGCGCACTCGTAAGGTTTGCGTTGAATCTACCATATCGGCAAATTTCTGGCGCCTCGTCCTCGGATCTTTCGGAAACTCGCCGGGACAAATTCGACGGCAATCGGTTCTGAGTTGCAATGGGCTACGGGCGCGAGTATCTTTTTGAGGCGCCAAAATCCCGTGACGCACATTCCGTCACGGAATTTCCGCTCGGGGAGTTTAGGGTGCGCAAAATCATTCTCTGCTTGAGTATGTCACTTCTAACGCCGTTGAACCCGCTGTGGGCCCAAAAACCCGGGCAGCGTGCCCCCCATCTCATCGATGCGCACGTCCATTACAATGGCGACCCGGCATTTCTTGAGAAGTTCGCTGCCAAGCTCGATACCGTAGATGGCCTCGCTTTCCTTCTGGTCAAGCCGGAAGATCTCGAATCCGCTCGTACCGGCATCGCCAAGCACTCGAACGAGTTCATAGGTTTTGGTGAAATCAGCCTGGACGACCCGAGAGCCCTCGATCTCGTGGACACGTTTCAGAAAGCCGGCTTTCGCGGATTGGGAGAAATCACCTCGCCTCTGAAAAATTATGACGACCGCAGTTACTGGCCCATCTACGCACGCGCTGAGAAGTATGGGATGATCTTGCTGTTTCACACCGGCATCGTGAATCGCCCCGACCCTAACTTTCCAATTGACATCAGCGTCGACCGCATGCGGCCGACTACCCTGGACGGTATCGCGCGCCGATTTCCAAAGCTCACCATCATCGGCGCGCACCTAGGCAACCCTGACTATGCGTGGGCGGCGGAAATTGCCCGCTGGAATCCCAACCTCTACTTCGATCTCTCCGGCTCGTCACTGATCAAGACACAGCAGGACTACACATTCTTCAAATCCATCTTTTGGTGGTCAGGCGTGGTGAGTCCGCATACGCCCAAGACCGGCGGCAACGCATTCGAGAGGCTGGTTTTTGGCTCGGATATTTTCAACGGCGAGATCGAAGAGTTCGACCGCGAACTGGAGCGCTACCACAAAATGCTGGACGCCTGTGGCGTGCCTCCGGAGGCCCAATCCAACATTTTCGCCGGAACTCTTTGGAACATTCTCAACCGGAAGCCTTAAACGAAGACACAAAGGCACGCAGTCGGCAAAGATTAGGTCTCTAAAGCGACGAGAGAGAGCTCTACGAAGTGCACTTAACCGCTTCAACCAACTTTTCGGCGCGGCGCGTGCGGCTGAACTCGCAGTTAGTTTGCAGATGGCGGCCTTCTGTTATTTTATGTTACTGAATGACGTGTTGTTGTGCGCGAGTTTAATTGCTAAGCCTTGCCTGCAGGCTCGGTGATCTCCACCGAACGAAGATAGTAGCCGGCATCCAAACGTGTCTGTGGCACCACCGGATCCTTCACGCGCAGTCGAATTAGATGGACCCCTTTTTCTTTGGGCGCCCAGGTGTGCGCCCAAAAAGTCCAGGAACTAACGGCAGTTCGGTGCAAATTTTCCACCCTCACGTACTCCTCCTCCGGGTTGAATCGGATCTCCAGAATATTCACCGGCTGCGCGCCGCCCCACAGGATGCCCACCACGCGATATTTGATTTCGCCGTCCACCAGCCACTTCTCAATCCTCACCGGCATCGCCGCATGCTCGATGAATGCAGGGTGAAAATCGCGCGCCAACTTTGGTATTCCTCGCTGATGTGTTCTTACCGCATACTCTTGCATGTGCGTGGTCGACTGCGCATCCTCATCGACCACCGAGATTTCGTTCACCCACTTGATGCACGTGCATCCATACCAGCCCGGCACGAACAACCGAACGGGAGTGCCATGGTCTCTGGTCAACGCCTCGCCGTTCATCTGCGTGGCCAGGAACGTGCCCGTGGACTTGAGTTCCTCCCTCGTGAAGATCCAGCTCGCACCCGGTATCGAGTTCACCGACTCGGATTTGTAACGGTCGAAGCCAGAAACCAAAACCCGGGTGCCGCCCGGCTTCGCTTTCACGGATTCCAGCACCTGCGCCATAGGGACTCCCGCCCAATCGGCCACGCTCATTAAGCCGAACTGCCCATTCCGAGAATTACCGGCGCACTCCATCAGGTGTGTGCCGGCTGGCTTGACCAAACCTTCCAGATGCTCTCGAGTGATGGTCACCGTCTTTTCCACTAGACCGCCGATCCGGATCGTGAATGGCTTGTTGTCTTCCAGCAGTTTCGAGGCTCCGGTACGAATGTAAAAATTCTTGCTCGGGATGATCGGGTTTTCCGAGCTGAGCGTGGATAGGTCAGTAAAGAGCCTGCAGTCCAACTCTTCGCCGATCACCGTATCCATTTTCAATCGCAGCTCGCCGGTAAATTTCTCCACCCCCAGTTGACGCCCGTTTGAAAAGCCCTCTTGGCGAGCCGCTCTTGCGGCCGCTGGCCAGACCAGCTTTTCAAATCCCGTAAGCAGAGCGCCGCTGGCAAGTGCGGTGTTCCTGAGCCATTCCCTGCGGGTCAGCAACGTTTTGAAGGGCGCCCTCATGTTGTTAGACTTGGCCGAAGAACATTTCGAGAAAAGCGAGCGTGATTCTTTGCAACATGGGAGTGGCTGAGTCTTCAGCCGAGGGTTTCCAGTTGAAGCTCTCCCATGTCTTGGCTCACCGTATCGTGCATGGCGGCGCAAGACTCAGCCCCGTTCTGAATTACCTTTTCGCCGACGTCGAACGTAGTACTGTGGTGGCCTCCGCCAAACGGGGCACCCAATGGTACCACCAGGGCCTAACCCTCGCTGCTGCACTCGTTCCATCAACACACACTTATCTTCCGAACCGTTGGTCGTCAGGGAAGCGGGAATCGAGTAGGGGAAAGTATATATCTTCAGTAATCTTCAGTCGTGGCGTTGTTGTCTGAAGGTGGCTTGCCATTCCCGCCAGCCCCAGGCGGCGTCACATCAATCGCGTTGCGTGGAGGCCGTTTGCGGAACGACTGGTGGGCTCCATCCGACGCGAGTGCCTAGACCACGTGATCGTGTGGAATGAGAGATCGTTGCGGCGAACGCTGCACAACTATTTTGCCTACTATCAGTGGTCACGTACGCATTTGGCCTTGGGCAAAGACGCCCCGGAGTCCAGGGCAGTGGAACCACCGGAACAGGGGCGCGTGGTAGCGATTCCACAGGTCGGGGGATTACACCACCGATATCAGCGACGCGCCGCTT